>Ga0210012_1000156_pt1 | contig 89550 bp, 73 predicted proteins | sample CryGeymeta201504_FD_183974 | JGI IMG/M metagenome (GOLD analysis project Ga0210012, IMG submission 183974) | Groundwater microbial communities from Crystal Geyser aquifers in Utah, USA - Crystal Geyser metaG 2015-04 (SPAdes) (version 2) | ecosystem: Environmental > Aquatic > Deep subsurface >... | reverse complement strand
TTTTCTTCAGGGGCTTTGTCAATTTTATCAACTGACTCACCATTACCGAATTTAAGCGCCAATGCCGCTGTCAATGTCGTCTTACCATGGTCAACGTGACCAATTGTACCGATATTCGCGTGCGGTTTGTTTCTTTGAAATTTTTCCTTAGACATACTTGTCTCCTTCTTTTTTAAATTCGTATTCGTTTAACTAAGCACCGAGGCTTTCTTTAACTTCTGCAGCAATCGCCGCTGGAACAGCTTCGTAACGATCAAACACCATTGAGAATTGCGCACGGCCCGAAGACATTGAGCGCAATGGGTTGATGTAACCAAACATGTTTGCAAGCGGTACAAGTGCTGTAATCACTTTTGCGTTTCCACGATCTTCCATCGCAGAGACTTGGCCACGACGTGAGTTCAAGTCGCCGATGATGTCACCCATGTATTCTTCAGGTGTAACCACTTCGACTTTCATCATTGGCTCAAGAAGCTGAGGCCCTGCTGCTTGCATACCTTCTTTGAAGGCTGATTTTGCAGCAATTTCGAATGCCATCACAGATGAGTCAACATCATGGTATCCACCGTCGACCAAAGTTACTTTGAAGTCGAGCACCGGGAAGCCAGCGATGATCCCGGTTTCTTTGGCCATTGTAAGACCTTTTTGAACACCAGGAATGTATTCTTTTGGAACAGAACCACCGACAATTGTGTCGCCGAATTCAAATCCTGAACCAGGTTCGCCTGGTTCGAATACGAGATCGATTTTAGCGAACTGACCAGAACCACCAGATTGCTTTTTGTGTGTATAGCTGATTTCAGCGCGTTTTGTGATGCTTTCACGGTATGCAACTTGTGGCGCACCGATATTGGCTTCAACTTTAAATTCACGCTTCATGCGGTCAACAAGGATATCAAGGTGAAGCTCACCCATACCCTTCATGATTGTTTGACCTGATTCATGATCAACATGGACGCGGAAAGATGGATCTTCTGCAGCGAGACGCTGAAGGGCGATACCCATTTTTTCTTGGTCAGCTTTTGTTTTTGGCTCAATCGCGATTTCGATAACTGGCTCAGGGAATTCCATACGCTCAAGCACAACTGGCTTGTCTTGCGCACAAAGTGTGTCGCCTGTTGTTGTATCTTTCATACCAACGAACGCAACGATGTCACCTGTGTGGGCTTCGCTAAGCTCTTCGCGGTTGTTTGAATGCATGAGAAGCATACGACCAACGCGCTCGCGCTTGTTCTTCACTGAGTTTTGAACATATGAACCCGCCTCAACTCTACCAGAGTAAATGCGTGCGAATGTCAATGAACCAACAAATGGGTCGTTCATGATTTTGAATGCGAGCGCAGAGAATGGCGCATCATCTTTAGGTTCGCGGTTTTCTTCTTCATCAGAGTCAACCTTTACGCCCTTTGTTGTTCCAATATCAACCGGTGAAGGTAGATACTCAACAACAGAGTCAAGCATTGGCTGAACACCTTTGTTCTTGAACGCTGTTCCACACATAACGGGAACAAGCTCGTTTGCGATTGTACCTTTGCGGATACATGCGCGGAGTGTTTTTTCATCTGGCTCTTTACCATCAAGGTAAGCTTCCATTGCTGCGTCGTCTTGCTCGACAGCCATTTCAACAAGCTTTTCACGATATTCAGCCGCTTTTTCAGCCATATCAGCAGGAATCTCTACTTCCTGGTATGTCGCGCCGAGTTGCTCACCATCCCAGATAACAGCTTTCATTGTCACGAGGTCAACGTGGCCTTGGTACTGATCTTCCGCACCGATCGGAAGCTGAATTGCGAGCGGATCGATGCCCAAACGGTCTTTCATCATCTTCAAACAGTTGTAGAAATCTGCACCGATTTTATCCATTTTGTTCACAAAGCACATGCGTGGAACGTGATATTTATCAGCTTGGCGCCATACTGTTTCAGTTTGCGGCTCAACACCTGCGTTTGCATCGAAAACAGCAATCGCACCATCAAGAACACGCAATGAACGCTCAACTTCAATTGTGAAGTCAACGTGACCAGGTGTGTCTATAATGTTTAAGCGGAAACGCTGACCGTCATATTGACCATCTTTGCGCGCGTCCCAGAATGTGGTTGTCGCAGCAGACGTGATTGTAATACCACGCTCTTGCTCTTGCTCCATCCAGTCCATGGTCGCCGCACCATCGTGCACTTCACCGATTTTATGTGACTTACCGGAATAGAACAAAATGCGCTCAGTTGTTGTGGTTTTACCCGCATCAATGTGAGCCATAATCCCGAAGTTCCGGTAATTTTCAATTTGGTGTTCGCGTGACATTTAGTTCGTTTCCTATATTAAATCTTAAAAGTATCTTTTGCTTATTACTACCAACGGAAGTGAGCGAACGCTTTGTTCGCATCTGCCATTTTGTGGGTATCGTCACGCTTCTTAACAGCTGAGCCACGCTCATTTGCCGCATCAAGAAGTTCGTTCGCAATACGATCAACCATTGTGTTTTCAGAACGCTTGCGCGCCGCTTCGATCAACCAACGCATTGCAAGGGCAAGGGCGCGATCAGGTTTAACTTCAACAGGAACCTGATATGTTGCACCACCAACACGGCGAGAGCGAACTTCAAGCTTAGGCTTAACTGCCTTAAGCGCACTATGGAATAGACCAAGACCTTGGCTCTTGTAAGTCACAACACCTTCACCTGATTCATCAGCATCAGTTTTGTTGTCATTTCCTGCTTTTGTTTCCAAGATTTCGATTGCTTTGTAGACAATGCTTTCAGCCGTCGATTTCTTACCATCAACCATCAAGTTATTGATGAATTTTGATAGTATTAAATCACCAAATCTTGGATCTGGGAGGATTTCGCGTTTTTCTGCTCTATGGCGACGTGACATATTATATGTTCCTTATCTTCTATAATCTTACTTAGGACGCTTCACGCCGTAACGTGAACGTGATTGCTTACGATCTTTAACGCCTTGTGTATCAAGCGCACCACGAACGATTGTGTAGCGCACACCCGGCAAATCTTTTACACGACCACCACGGACAAGAACAACTGAGTGCTCCTGAAGGTTGTGACCTTCGCCAGGGATGTAGCAAATAACTTCGTGACCAGTTGTCAAACGAACCTTTGCAACCTTACGTAGCGCAGAGTTTGGTTTCTTAGGAGTTGTTGTGTAAACACGCGTACAAACACCGCGACGTTGCGGGTTAGATTTCAAAGCGCGGTTTTTCTTTGCTTTGATTACTCTTTGACGTGGGTTACGAACCAATTGCTGAATAGTTGGCATATCTTTTAAAGCCTCTTTATTAATCTCTAAATGTGGATGCGCACATATAGCGCTGAATAGCGCCAGAAGTCAAAGACTTTATATGCAGAGCATCCGTTTCCCAGATGGTGCGCTATACGGGTTTGCCGAATAGCCCAATAACTGAATCTGCGCGGAAGTTATCTCAAAGATTCGCGCGGGTCAAGAATTATTTTACGAATCACAAATCTCCATGAAAAAAGGGAGCCGATAAGCTCCCCTTTTGAATTTATATGTCGCGGTTTCTTAACCGTTTACAGCTTCTTTCGTGTCGTCTTCGCCGTTTGTGTCGGCGTTGATGTCAGCTTCGGCGGCGGCTTCTAGGGCTGCTGCTTCGCGGGCTTTTTCCAACGCTTCTTCTTCCTTGCGGCGTGCTTCGAGGATCACGTGGTCGCGGGCTGCGGCGACTTTCTTGATCTCGTTTACGTAGGCACCAGTTCCCGCAGGGATGAGGCGACCAACGATCACGTTCTCTTTAAGGCCATGAAGTCTGTCGACCTTGCCATTCACAGCAGCGTCGGTAAGGACGCGTGTTGTTTCCTGGAAGGATGCGGCAGAGATGAAGCTGCGTGTTTGTAGCGATGCCTTCGTGATCCCTTGGAGGACTGGTTTGCCTTCCGGTGGGCGATGGCCATCTGCTTTAAACTTAGCGACTTCAGCGTCGAATGTTTCACGGTCTGCATGCTCGCCCACGAGATATGTGGAGTCGCCTACTGCTGTGATTTCGACTTTCTGCATCATCTGACGCACGATCACTTCGATATGCTTGTCGTTGATTTTAACACCTTGGAGGCGGTAAACGTCTTGCACTTCGTTTGTGAGGTAGTCAGCCAAAGCTTCCACGCCGAGAACATCGAGGATGTCATGCGGCACGAGCGCACCATCAAGGATTGGGTCACCTTTGCGGACGAAGTCGCCTTCGACAACAGCCAAGTGACGGCCTTTTGGTACCAAGTACTCGCGTGTTTCGCCATCATCTGCGTTTGCAGGTTTCACGGCGATACGGCGTTTGGACTTATAGTCTTTACCGAATTCCACGTAACCATCAATTTCGGAGATCACAGCGAAGTCTTTTGGCATGCGGGCTTCGAAAAGCTCAGCAACGCGAGGTAGACCCCCAGTAATATCCCGGGTTTTTGATGTTTCGCGCGGGATACGAGCGATGATGTCACCAGCTTTCACTTCCTGACCGTTCTCGGCGGACAAAACAGTATCCGTAGAGAGGTAGTAGTTGGCAGGAAGGCCGTTGGCGAGGTTGATCACATTTCCTTTTGCATCAAGCAAAGAGATACGTGGTTTCAAATCGCCGCCTTTTGGTTGGCTGCGCCAGTCGATGACTTTTTTGGATGAAATGCCTGTGGCTTCATCTGTTTCATCAACAATGGAGATCCCTTCAACGAGGTCGAAGTAGTTCGCAACACCGTCTTTTTCGGTGATAACCGGCATTGTGTATGGGTCCCACTCGGCCATTTTATCGCCGGCTTTGACTTTTCCGCCATCATCGACAAGAAGACGTGCGCCATATGGTACGCGGTGTGTTGCTTTCGCATCACCCTTCTTATCCTTAAGAATGATTTCCGTGTTGCGGCCCATGATAATGGAGACGCCGTCAGAGTTCTTAACGATGTTCTGGTTGACGATTTCAACGGTTCCTTCGAGGTTTGCTTCAACATGTGAGCGTTCCGCACCTTTTTGAGCCGCACCACCGATGTGGAAGGTACGCATAGTAAGCTGCGTGCCTGGTTCACCGATTGATTGTGCGGCCATAACGCCGATCGCTTCGCCAGTATTAACCGTTGTTCCGCGTGCAAGGTCACGACCATAACATGCTTTACAGATACCGTTGTTTTCACCTTCACATGTGAGAACAGAGCGAACGATAAGCTCGTCAATACCCGCGGTTTCAACTGCTTCCGCTGTTGTTTCGTCGATGATCTCACCAGCTTTACAAATCACAGTGCCGTCAAGTGGGCTCTTAATTTCTGTGGCTGGTGTACGGCCAAGGATACGCTCAGACAATGGAACAACAATATCTGCACCGTTCATCACTGCGCGCATTGAGATACCATTTTCTGTGCCACAATCATCTTCGGTGATGATCGCATCTTGTGCAACATCAACGAGGCGACGTGTGAGGTAACCAGAGTTAGCCGTTTTAAGCGCAGTATCAGCAAGACCTTTACGCGCACCGTGCGTGGAGTTGAAGTATTCCAACACGGTTAGACCTTCTTTGAAGTTTGAGATAATCGGGTTTTCGATGATCTCACCAGAAGGCTTGGCCATCAAACCGCGCATACCGGCAAGCTGGCGGATCTGAGCGGCAGAACCACGCGCACCGGAGTGTGCCATCATGTAAACCGCGTTCAATGTACCGCTGTCGATGTCAGAGATTTTGCTCATCATCGCATCGGCAACATCATCGGTACATTTTGACCAGATATCGACAACTTTGTTGTATTTCTCACCTTTAGTGATCAAACCATCTTGGTACTGATTTTCGAACTCGGCGACTTTTGCTTTTGCTTCAGCAACCAAAGTTTGTTTTTCAGCAGGGATAATAAGGTCATCTTTACCGATTGAGATACCCGCGATACACGCATTTCTGAAACCAAGTTTCATGATGCGGTCAGCGAAGATCACAGTCTCTTTTTGACCACAGTGGCGATACACTTCGTCAATCACGTTCGAAATTTCTTTCTTCGTCAAAGTCTGGTTGATCAAGTCAAACGGAACTTTTGGGTGACGCGGAAGAAGATCGGACAAGATCATACGACCCGGTGTTGATTCAACGATGACCGTAATGGGTTCGTTGTTTTCATCGACCGTGTGGTAACGACATTTGATCTTTGCGTGCATCGAAACCACACCCGCCGTCAGCGCATGCGTAATTTCGCCAGCGCCGCGGAAGATCATGCCTTCGCCTGGCTGATTTTTCAGCTCAAGTGTCATGTAGTAAAGACCCAAAACGATATCCTGTGATGGCACAACAATCGGCTTCCCGTTTGCAGGGGAGAGAATGTTGTTTGTTGCCATCATCAATGTACGGGCTTCGAGTTGTGCTTCGATTGAAAGTGGAACGTGAACAGCCATTTGGTCACCATCGAAGTCAGCGTTGAACGCTGTACAGACGAGTGGGTGAAGCTGGATTGCTTTTCCTTCGATCAAAGTTGGCTCAAATGCCTGGATACCAAGACGGTGAAGCGTGGGCGCACGGTTAAGCATAACCGGATGCTCGCGAATCACTTCTTCAAGGATATCCCATACTTCTGGGCGTTCTTTTTCTACCATTTTCTTGGCGGCTTTAACCGTGGAGGCCATGCCGTAGATTTCAAGTTTGTGGTAGATAAACGGTTTAAACAGCTCTAGCGCCATTTTCTTGGGCAGACCACATTGATGGAGTTTCAATTCAGGGCCAACCACAATCACCGAACGACCGGAATAGTCAACGCGCTTACCGAGAAGGTTTTGACGGAAACGACCTTGTTTCCCTTTGAGCATGTCGGAGAGTGATTTCAATGGACGCTTATTCGCACCCGTAATCACACGACCACGACGACCGTTATCGAACAACGCATCGACAGATTCTTGTAGCATACGTTTTTCGTTACGCACGATGATGTCAGGTGCGCGAAGTTCGATCAGGCGTTTCAAACGGTTATTACGGTTGATCACGCGACGGTAAAGGTCGTTCAAGTCAGACGTTGCAAAACGGCCACCATCCAATGGAACCAATGGGCGAAGATCTGGTGGAAGAACAGGAACGATGTCCAGAATCATCCATTCAGGGCGTGTGCCGGATTCAAGGAAGGCATCGAGAAGCTTAAGACGCTTCACGAATTTCTTGCGCTTGGCTTCAGAGCCAGTCTCGCGAAGGCCTTCTTCAACGATTGCTTTTTCTTCTTCAAGATCAAGTTCGGAGAGGATTTCCTTCAACGCTTCTGCGCCGATTCCTGCACGGAAGTTTTCTTCGCCATATTCATCTTGTGCGGCGTAGTATTCTTCTTCGTTCAAAAGCTGTTTCGGCTTAAGCGGAGTCATACCAGGTTCGATCACGATGAAGTTTTCGAAGTAAAGCACGCGCTCAAGCTCTTTCAATGTCATGTCGACAATGAGGCCGATACGTGATGGAAGAGATTTAAGGAACCAGATATGCGCCACAGGAGAGGCAAGGTCGATGTGACCCATGCGCTCGCGGCGAACACGTGTGAGGGTGACTTCAACGCCACATTTTTCACAGATGATCCCTTTATATTTCATGCGTTTATATTTACCGCAAAGACATTCGTAATCCTTAATCGGGCCAAAGATACGGGCACAGAAAAGGCCGTCTTTTTCTGGTTTGAATGTGCGGTAGTTGATCGTTTCCGGCTTTTTGACTTCACCGAATGACCAGCTGCGCATTTGCTCTGGGCTCGCAATCGAAATGCGAATGCTGTCAAAGCTTTGCGGTCCTGTCGGTTGACCAAAGAGGTTCATGAGTTCGTTCATTGTTTTCTTCCTTTAAGCGTATTCTTATCGTTTGCGTTTAGTTGTTCGAGCCTGATTGCTTCAAATCCACGTTCAAGCCGAGAGCACGAAGCTCTTTGGTTAGAACGTTGAAGGATTCAGGGATACCAATCTCGAAGTTGTCTTCACCGCGAACGATGCTTTCGTATACTTTCGAGCGACCGGCGACGTCATCGGATTTGACCGTGAGCATTTCCTGTAGCGTGTAAGCCGCGCCGTATGCCTGAAGTGCCCACACTTCCATCTCACCGAAGCGCTGTCCACCGAACTGGGCTTTACCGCCGAGTGGTTGTTGCGTCACGAGGGAGTATGGCCCAATTGAACGGGCGTGGATCTTATCATCAACAAGGTGATGAAGTTTCAACACATACATATAGCCAACAGTCACATCACGGTGGAAATATTCACCGGTACGACCATCGATCAAGCGCATTTGACCTGATGTATTCAGACCTGCTTTTTCGAGGAGGACAGAAATATCCGCTTCATCGGCACCGTCGAAGACTGGTGTTGCCATTGGCACACCGCCGCGAAGGTTATTTGCCATTTCAAGCAATTCTGTGTCATCAAGTTTGTCAACTTTCTCTTTAAACTCACGATCACCGTAAGCATCAAGAAGTTTTGCTTGAAGTTGCTTTTTCTCATCCGCTTCCATGGATTTTTTGGATTGGAACGCATCGATCATTTCACCGATTTGCTCACCCATACGAGCAGATGCCCATCCAAGATGAGTCTCAAGAATCTGACCCACGTTCATACGTGATGGAACACCAAGCGGGTTCAACACGATATCAACAGGTGTGCCGTCTTCGGTGTATGGCATGTCTTCTTGTGGAATAACTTTGGAGATAACCCCTTTGTTACCGTGACGACCCGCCATTTTGTCACCTGGTTGCATTTTACGCTTAACAGCAACGAAGACTTTAACCATCTTCATCACGCCTGGCATAAGTTCATCGCCGCGCTGAAGTTTTTCAACCTTGTCTTCGAAACGTTCTTTGATTCCGTCAACATCTTCATCAAGGCGGTTACCCATAGCTTCGATTTCCGCCATGCGTTTGTCGTCTTCGATTGCGATTTGACGCATAAGGCCGCGTTTTTCGATCGCTTCGAGGTCTTCTCTTGTGATCTTAGAACCCTTCTTAAGGCCAGTTTCTTTTGGACATTTCGCAACAGTGTTACCCACAAGGATATCACCGAGGCGGCCATAGAAACCATCTTCAAGAATGCGACGCTCGTCGTCTCTGTCTTTTGCGAGACGTTCAATTTCTTGCGCCTCGATTGAGAGTGCACGCGCATCTTTGTCTACGCCGCGACGGTTGAAGACGCGAACATCAACGATTGTTCCTGTTGTACCGGGGGGTAAGCGGAGTGATGTATCTTTAACATCAGCAGCTTTTTCACCGAAGATCGCGCGGAGGAGTTTTTCTTCCGGTGTCATTGGTGACTCACCTTTTGGTGTGACTTTACCAACCATGATATCGCCTGGCGCAACTTCCGCACCAACGTGAACAATACCTGCTTCGTCAAGATGCTTGAGGGCTTCTTCACCAACGTTTGGAATATCGCGTGTAATTTCCTCGGTGCCGAGCTTGGTATCGCGCGCCATGACTTCGAATTCTTCGATATGGATCGAAGTGAAGACGTCGTCACGAACGATGCGCTCGTTCACGAGGATTGAATCCTCGAAGTTGTAACCGTTCCAAGGCATGAAGGCCACGCGGATGTTACGACCAAGAGCAAGTTCACCAAATTGCGTTGAAGGACCGTCGGCAATGATATCGCCGCCAATCACTTTATCGCCAACCTTAACAAGCGGCTTTTGTGTGATACATGTGCTTTGGTTCGAGCGTTGGAATTTAGCAAGCTTATAGATATCAACCACTGGCTCACCAGGATTAATGTCGCCAGTTGCCTGAACAACGATACGGGTTGCATCAACCTTTGTCACTTTACCTGCGCGGCGCGCAGATACAGCAGCACCAGAATCGCGGGCAACGGTTGCTTCCATGCCTGTTCCGACCAATGGCGCATCGGCTTTAACCAATGGCACGGCCTGACGCATCATGTTTGAACCCATCAGAGCGCGGTTCGCATCATCGTTTTCCAAGAATGGAATAAGAGACGCCGCAACGGACACCATCTGTTTCGGTGATACGTCCATGAAGTCAATTTGATCTGGAGGTGACATTTCGTTTTCACCCGCGCGGCGACACTGAACGAGGTCGTTGGCGAATGAGCCTTTGTCGGTTAGCTCGGAGTTGGCCTGCGCAATTGTGTAGCGCGCCTCTTCCATAGCGGACATATAGATCACTTCTGCGGTCACTTTACCGTCAGCAACCTTGCGGTATGGTGATTCGATGAAGCCGTATTGGTTTACGCGGGCAAATGTTGCGAGCGAGTTGATCAAACCAATATTCGGACCTTCTGGTGTTTCAATTGGACAGATACGACCATAATGCGTTGGGTGAACGTCACGCACCTCGAAACCGGCGCGCTCACGTGTCAGACCACCTGGCCCAAGCGCAGAGAGGCGACGCTTATGCGTGATCTCGGAGAGTGGGTTTGTTTGGTCCATGAACTGAGATAGCTGTGAGCTACCGAAGAATTCGCGGACAGATGCTTGCGCAGGCTTTGAATTGATCAAATCATGCGGCATGTATGTATCGATCTCAACAGATGACATACGCTCGCGGATTGCGCGCTCCATGCGGAGAAGGCCGATACGGATTTGGTTTTCCATCAACTCACCAACAGAACGAACACGACGGTTACCAAGGTTATCAATATCATCAACTTCGCCTTTACCATCTTTCAAACCATGGAGGTATTGAAGGATTGCAAGGATGTCAGCTTTTTCAAGGATACGGAATTGATCGTCAGCATTGAGATCAAGACGTGCATTCATTTTTACGCGACCAACTGGAGACAAGTCATAACGCTCAGCATCGAAGAAGAGAGAGTTAAAGAGTGTTTCAGCAGAGTCCACTGTTGGTGGCTCACCTGGGCGCATCACGCGGTAGATATCGATCAACGCTTCTTCACGTGTGTCACATTTGTCGATCAACATTGTGTTGCGGACATATGGACCAACATTGAGGTGGTCGATTTTAAGGATTGGAAGCTCAGTGATTTTAAGCTCAGCAATTTTCTCAAGGTCTTCTTCGGTGATCTCATGTCCAGCATCGAAAATAACCAAACCTGTTTCTGGATCAATGATATCAGCGCCAAGATATTGCGTGATCAATTGCTCTTCCTGGACAAGGATTTCGCTCAAGCCAGCTTCAACAAATTTCTTTGCTTTGCGCGGTATGATTTTGTCACCCGCTTCGGCGATCACATCACCCGTTTTTGCATCAATAAGATCAGCCGTCAGCTTTACGCCGCGAAGGTTTTCAGAATCGAATGATGTCTTCCAACCCTTTTTGTCTTTTTTGTAGCTCGTTGTTTCATAGAATGTCGCGAGAATTTCCTCGTTTGTCATTCCCTGAACCATCAATGGATCAATGTCTTTATCGTTTTCTTCGCATTCTTTGCGGTAGTCGACAGTTTCTTTGGAATCCAAAGCACGTAGCAATGTTGTCACAGGAAGCTTACGACGACGGTCGATGCGCACATAGAGGTGGTCTTTTGCGTCGAATTCGAAATCAAGCCATGATCCACGGTAAGGGATCACGCGTGATGAGAAGAGATATTTACCAGAGGCGTGTGTTTTACCACCATCATGATCGAAGAACACGCCCGGTGAACGGTGCATTTGCGATACGATAACACGCTCCGTGCCGTTCACAACGAATGTACCGTTGCGGGTCATCAATGGCATATCAACCATGTAGACATCTTGTTCTTTGATGTCGCGGATTGAACGAAGGCCTGTGTCCTCGTCCACGTCGAATACGGAAAGGCGCAATGTTACGCGGAGTGGTGCAGCATATGTGATACCGCGTGTTTGACATTCTTCAACATCGTATTTTGGTGCTTCAAGTTCATATTTCACGAAATCGATTTCAGCTTTATCTGAGAAATCTTTGATTGGGAATACTGTTGCGAATACTTCTTCAAGCCCCTGCATTGTGCGGTCATCGGCGTTGATGTCAGCCTGAAGGAAGAGTTCGTATGATTGGCGTTGAACCTCAATGAGGTTTGGCATTTTTGCAACTTCATCGATCTTACCGAAGCTACGGCGAACGCGCTTGCGACCTGTAAATGTTTCGATGCTGTTTGCTGTTGGAATGTTGTCGTGTGTAGCTGCTGCGCCCATTGGTTTCTTATCCTATATCAGTCTATTTTTATGCGTTTTGTGTTAGTATTTGATTCGTCCGATACGATCAGACGACAAAAGCCACATCACCCCTGCCCTATTCAGGTGGGGATTGAAGTGGCTATTAGTTAGGATTCACAAGGGCTTTTGGCTTTTCAGTCACACAAAGTATCTTGCAAATTTCAAACATAAACACGGACGCTCTCGTCTTAATCTTAAGAAAGTTTGTCTGCTTATGGCCTAACATTGGGCCATTGTCAACCACTTTATCAATACAAAAAGTGCTCCCCACTTTATAAGCGGGAAGCACTTGGAATTTTATAAGATCAAAATTACTTAAGCTCTACAGATGCGCCAGCAGCTTCAAGCTTGCCTTTGATTTCTTCAGCTTCAGCTTTTGCAGCGCCTTCTTTGATGTTTCCACCAGCTTCAACGAGGTCTTTTGCTTCTTTCAAGCCAAGACCTGTGATTGCGCGAACTTCTTTAATCACAGCGATTTTGTTACCGCCAGCAGATGTAAGAACAACGTTGAAGTCGCTCTTCTCTTCTGCTGCTGCGCCATCATTTGCCGCTGCTGGAGCTGCTGCAACTGCTGCTGCCGCTGCTTCAATGCCGTACTCATCTTTAAGAACGTTTGTTAACTCTGTTGCTTCCATCAAAGTAAGACCAACGATCTCTTCTGCTAATTTTGCTATATTTGCCATTTTAGTTTCCTTTCAAGTTTAAAATAATAATGGTGTTTCGTTTTGGTGTTTATGCTTCCGCTTTTTCGCCTACTGCCTTTACAGCACCAGCCACTTTTGAACCCGGAGAAGCGATCGCGGATGCGATGTTGCTTGCCGGAGCCATAATAAGTCCTGCGATAGTCGCGCGAACCTCATCAAGGCTAGGCATTTTCGCCAGAGCCTCAATCCCTTGAGCATCGAGAGCTTTCTCACCTAGAGCACCCCCAATGATTTTAAGATTTTCATTGCCCTTTGCAAATTTTTGCGTAACGCGGGCAGCGGCGACGGGGTCTTGCGATGTTGCAATACCGATCGGACCAGAGAACATATCTTCGATTGCTTCGAATTTTGTTCCTTTGATCGCGATTTTCGCCAATGTGTTTTTTGTTACTTTAAAAGACGCACCCTCTGCGCGGAGTAGGCCGCGGAATGCTTCAAGTTCTTTTACAGTGAGGCCGGAGTATTCTGCAACGACGACAACTTCGTCATTTGCAAAGCGCTCACCTAGAGCAATAATCTCAGCTTCTTTTTGTTTGCGGGTCATACCCATAATTTGTCTCCTCAAATGTTATAACCAATAAAAAAGCGACCCTCTTGTGGTCGCCTATCCAATGATTAGAATGATGGCCCGAAATATTCGGGTTTTTTGCTCACTCTATCTATGCTGGACTTAATTGTGCGCCAACAGTCTTGGACAGGTTTTTTTAATTTCGAGTGGATGATTAAAGGCTATAGCAGTCAGCGTCAAGTAAAAAATCACATAATCGTGCATTGCATATAAAAAAGGCGCTGATTAAGCGCCTTTTTGAATTCTTATTGAGCTTTTAGTACTTAGCCAACGAGGCTTTCTGTTGCAAGCTTAAGGCCTGGACCCATTGAGGATGTGATTGACACTTTCCCAATATATGTTCCTTTTGCGCCTGATGGCTTGGCTTTAACGATTGCCTGATAGAACGCTTTCACGTTTTCAGCCAATTTAGCATCGTCGAATGAAACCTTACCAACGCCTGCATGGATGATCCCTGCTTTTTCAGCGCGGAATTCAATTGCGCCGCCTTTGGCATCTTTCACTGCTTTTTCAACATCAGGAGTCACTGTGCCAAGCTTAGGGTTAGGCATAATGCCTTTTGGACCCAATATCTTCGCCACTTGGCCAACCATTGCCATCATGTCCGGTGTTGCGATACAGCGATCGAAATCGATTTTGCCGCTTTTGATCTCTTCTACGAGCTCTTCAGCGCCAACGATGTCCGCGCCAGCCGCTTTCGCAGCGTCCGCTTTTGCATCTCTTGCAAAAACAGCAACACGCACAGTTGCACCAGTTCCGTTAGGAAGGCTTACCATGCCACGTACGTTTTGGTCAGCGTGACGTGGGTCGATGTTGAGGTTCATTGCGATTTCTACTGTTTCATCAAATTTGCGGATTTTGCCCGCATCTTTAAGGACCTTGATCGCTTCGTCGAGTGTGTACTCTTTCATGCGGTCAATTTTTTCAGCAACTGCTTTATTGTTTTTTGTCGGTTTAGCCATGTCTTAGTCCTCCACCACTTCAATACCCATGGATCTTGCGGATCCAGCGATAATTTTAATGGCCGCTTCAATGTCATTTGCATTGAGGTCTTCCATTTTCTTTTCTGCGATTTCTTTGAGTTGTGACGTGCGGATTGCACCAACAACTTCACGACCAGGCGCACCAGAACCAGATTTTAGTTTTGTAGCTTGCTTGATGAAGTAACTTGCAGGGGGTGTTTTTGTGATAAATTCGAATGAACGGTCTTCGAAAACAGTAATAACAACAGGTGTAGGGATACCCTTGCTGTCTTCTGTTTTTGCGTTGAACGCCTTACAGAATTCCATGATGTTAACACCATGTTGACCCAATGCAGGACCAACTGGTGGAGATGGGTTAGCGGAGCCACCCAAAATTGTCAGGTTAATATAACCCGATACTTTCTTTGCCATTATTACCTCCTAATAGCTGTTTGAAGGATCGTGGTGCAGCTCTATGCATGGTCTTGTTGCACAGAAAACTTTCCACGAATGGGGGCTTTATAGGCAAGGATGATTGGGAATGCAAGGATTTTTGTTTTAATCAATGCTGGGGTAAACATCCCAACCACGGCAATACGGCTGCAATTGCCACACAGGCACGTCGGTTTGAACAAAACCTATTTGCTCTGCTTCTTTTAAATTCTGAGATACAGTTATCAGAATTTGTTCAACTGCCTTCATACGATCCAAGAGATCATTATCGTCTTTGGTCGCACTCGTGTGTTTTAGAATGTGTCTTGCTTGCGATAATTCATCGCTATTAAGCGCAAATTGCTTCACACCCGCATCACCAGTACATTTAAAGTATGCCAAATGCTGGTCTATATCAGTTTCTTCAGGTGGATTAATCTGTACTTTTGAGATTTCTTTCGCATTTAAAAATGCCAATACGGCGCGTGTTGGTATATCAAAATATTCGCGCATAGCACCACCATTAGCATTATCAAGCATATTAAGCCCCTTTAATTATGGAGGCAATTTACCCTCATAGCGACGAAAAGTCAAATATATTATGTAAATTTTATTGGTGGATTTGGTTAACACTAAAAAGGCCCGATAAACGGGCCTTTAGAAATATATTTTTGATACCAAGACTTAGTCCGCCTGATAGATCCGATTAAATCTTCTCAACTTGCGAGTATTCTAATTCCACTGGTGTAGCGCGACCGAAGATGGATACGGATACTTTGAGTTTTGATTTTTCTTCGTCGATCTCTTCTACAATGCCGTTGAAAGATGCGAATGGGCCTTCGGTGACTTTGACTTCCTCGCCGATGTCGTAAACAACAGATGGGCGTGGGCGGTCGATGCCTTCTTGTACTTGGCTGATGATGCGTTGTGCTTCGCGGTCGCTGATTGGAACAGGCTTGTTACCGCCCGCCCCTAAGAAGCCGCTGACTTTTGGTGTGTCTTTGATAAGGTGCCAAACATCGTCGTTAAGGTCGAGCTTTGCGAGCACGTAACCGGGGAAGAATTTGCGTTCTGTGTTAACGCGTTGGCCGCGTCTTACTTCTACGACTTCTTCGGTTGGCACGAGGATTTCTTCGACCTTATCGCCGAGGCCCTGCTTTTGCGCTTTTTCTTTGATGGCTTCTGATACTTTTGATTCAAAGCCTGAGTAAACGTGAAGGACGTACCATTTTGCTGACATTGTTTTAGTTCCTGTTTGTTAAACTGTTAATTTGTATCTCTGTGAGTTTAAAACCCCATAATGAAGCGGATCGCCCATGCGATGATCTGATCGGCGAAGTATAAAAACGTCGCAGCGATGATGACCATGATGAAAACTGCGATCACGCTGACGGTTGTTTCTTGGCGTGTTGGCCATGTGATTTTACGAGCCTCGATTTTAACTTCTTTAAAGAAGCGAATTGGGTTGAAGCCTTTTTTTGATTTGCTCGTTTTGGTGCTGTTAGCTGCCATTTTAAATCCTATCCATTTTGCCCTTTTGGCCATTGGTTCGTAACCTCAGCTGAGGATTTTGGCGAACCGATGTTTAAGGGAATATGAAAGATATACCCTAAAGGAAATGGATGTGGCAAGCGGAATTTTGGCTTTTATCAGTCATTTGGGCTGAACAATCATCACACCCATGCCAATGCCTCGCCGCATGATTCATGCGCGGCGGGCAGTGTTGCTTTATTTCCAGCGCAATTGTGGATTACGCGCGGCTTTGACTTCGTCGAGGCGGCGGCGCGGTGAGCTGTGTGGGAAGCTGTGGAAATGCTCCTCGGCGTTATCCAGATTTGCGCTGTCTTCGGCGATTTCCTTCATCACACTGATAAAGCGATCCATCGAATCCTTGCTTTCGGTTTCGGTTGGCTCGATCAGCATTGTGCCGGGTAAAACCATCGGGAAATAGACGGTCATTGGGTGATAGCCGCGCTCGATAAGAGCCTTGGCGATGTCCAATGTTTGCACGCCATTTGCTTTTTGGTGTTTATCGGTGAGCAAAGCTTCATGCATACATGGCCCTTGGTCGGCATATGGCGCGTTGAAGTCGCTTTCGAGGCTGCGCAGGATATAGTTGGCATTTAATACAGCGTCTTCTGAGACACGCTTGAGGCCATCAGCGCCGTGCGAAAGCATGTAAGATAATGCACGCACATGCATGCCGAACTGTCCTTGGAACCCTTTGAGGCGGCCAAGCGTATCAGGGCGGTCTTCTTCCCATTCCAGTTTATATTTCTCCCCATCCTTAATAACCGTTGGGACGGGCATATATTGCGCCAATTCCTCGGTCACGCAGATTGGGCCAGAACCCGGGCCGCCGCCGCCATGCGGGGTGGAGAATGTTTTGTGGAGGTTGATATGCATCACATCCACACCGAAATCACCGGGGCGGATTTTACCGACAAGCGCATTGAAATTCGCGCCATCGCAATAGAAATAGCCGCCCGCATCGTGCAGGAGTTCAGAGATTTCAAGAATATCAGTTTCGAACAGACCGCATGTATTTGGGTTTGTGACCATCATTCCTGCGACTTCTGCGCCATCTTCGCTGACGGCGTAAAGCGCTTGTTTGAATGCATCGACGGTTACGCGGCCTGTACCGCCCGTTGGGATGTTGCGTACGGTAAATCCGCATGTGATCGCGGTTGCGGGGTTTGTGCCGTGGGCGGAATCGGGGATGAGGATGACGGTTTTATGCTTGTTACCGTTTAGCTCATGCGCGCGGCGAATTGTCATCATGCCCGCAAGCTCACCATGCGCACCAGCGGCAGGTGCGAGGCAAACACCGGGGAGATTGGTAAGCTCTGCCAGCCAATGCTGAAGGTCATACATAAGTGCAAGCGCGCCTTGGGTTGTGCTTTCGGGTTGCATCGGATGGAGATGCGCGAAGCCGGGAATGCGGGCGACTTTTTCATTGATGCGCGGGTTATGCTTCATTGTGCATGAGCCGAGCGGAAAAAAGCCGTGATCGATGGAATAATTCCATGTGCTCATGCGTACAAAATGGCGCAGGGCTTGTGGTTCGGAAACCTGTGGCAAGCCGATATCGCCGCGCGGCTCTGATCCCGTGCGCAGCGCAATGCCCGTTGGCGTTGGAAGGTCTACACCCGGTGTGTCGCTGCGCTCTTTTTCCCAGAGGAGGTTTTCCTCGTAATGGAGGGCGCGGTTGCCGTCTTCGGATGCGCGGGTGGATGCTGTCGGGTTATCGTTTGAATTTGTCATCTTTGCTTGTTCCAATTTGATGTCTGCGCTCATTTTAAGCATTCCTCAGTTTTAAAATCGATTTCCAAATTGCTTTTGGTTTCATGAATAGAAGCAGCCCAAAGCTTAAATGCGCTATGGATGCCCAGAAATCATAAGAGCTAAACGGCCATGCGCCTTTTATCGCACGGTCAAACCAAAACTGTGAATATTGGAATGCACCGCTCATGATTAAACATCCTGCCGCCATCAATATTGCATAGCATATATCATCAGAATTCTGAGAAACTGTTTCTGAGTCTGGTGTTTCATCAATAATTTGTTTTGAAAAGCTTGGCGCAAAAAACCATATTCCGATTGCAAAGGCTACCTGAATGAACACGCTTACCGCGTATAGTGGTTGTGTAACTGATAAAGAATACACCTGCCCAATCATTGGTATTAAGCCCAATATAAAATACAGAGCTACAAGCCTTAGCAAAATGATGGTGGCTTTATTGTACATCACAAGGCCTCTTTCAACCCTTCCGCCAAGGCTTCGATATCGCTGTCTTGGGTGATTTCGGTGGCGCAGACGATGAGCTTGTTTTCATCGCCCTGCCCGCCCTTAGAGCTTTTGGGGGCGTATCCGGCGATGATGCCTTTGGCGGCTAACGCTTCGACAATGTCATTGGCGGGTTTTGAGAGTGTGATGGTAAACTCGTTAAAGAATGTCTCGCTTACGAGTGTTACACCATCAATCGCGTTGAGCGCATCTGCGGTTTTGCAGGCGGCTTCATGGTTGATGCGCGCGAGCTGTTTGAAGCCGTCTTCGCCGAGCAAGCTCATATGCACCGTGAATGCGAGGGCGCAGAGCCCTTGGTTGGTGCAGATATTGGAGGTGGCTTTGTCGCGGCGGATATGTTGCTCACGGGTGTTGAGGGTGAGGACGAAACCACGCTTGCCGTCAGCGTCTTCGGTGATGCCGCATAGGCGACCGGGCATTTGACGGACGAATTTTTCTTTGCAGGCGAAAAAGCCCAGATGCGGGCCGCCATATGAAAGAGCGACGCCGATGCTTTGTGCCTCGCCGCAGACGATGTCGGCTTCGACGGGTGCGGGGAGGAGGCCGAGGGATAGAATTTCCGTCACAACCACGATCAAGAGCGCCCCTGTGTCATCGCATTGCTTGCGCAGGGCTTCGTATTTATGGGGCTGGCCGTAAAAATCTGGAGATTGGATGATGACACATGCGGTATCGTCGGCAGGGTCACCGTCGACCACTTCGATGTCGTCGAAATTGCTCATATAGGCGCGCAAGACAGCTTCGTAATCGGGGTGAATTGCATTGCCAATTGCGATTTTACGGCGCTTTGTGATGCGCATCGCCATGAGGGCGGCTTCGGTTGCGGATGTTGCCCCATCATAGAGAGAGGCGTTGGCGATTTCCATGCCTGTGATTTGCGCCACGAAGGTTTGGAATTCGAAAATCATTTGCAATGTGCCTTGCGCGATTTCCGGTTGATACGGGGTGTAGGCGGTTAGGAATTCCGAACGTTGAATGATGTAATCTACGCTTGCGGGGATGTGATGAAAATATGCCCCCGCGCCGAGGAAAAACGGCCCCGCGCTTGCGGCGTGGTTTTGGTTGGCATAGCTGTGCATGATACGCTCAACCTCCATCTCACCCTTATGATCGGGAAGATCAGCCTTGCCGTCGATGAAGGCTTGCGCGGGGACGTCGACATAAAGATCATCAATGCTCTTTGCGCCTACGGCTTCGAGCATTTCATCGCGTGATTTTTGGGTTTGTGGGAGGTATCGCATATCTATTCCTTAATATAAAAATTAGCTTAATCAACTTCATGCGCAGTTAAAAACATTGCTTTTTCTAAAGCTGTAAAAAATTGCTGATAAGGTTGCGGGTCTTCCACTGGCGTCACATTATAGCACGAACCAAAGTTTGCTTTTTTCCCCTAGGCCGTGCCGTAACAGTCATTCTTAAAGAATAACCATCTAATTTTGTACCGCTTACTGTGCCTAATTCATTATCAGCCTTGTCAATAACAAACCCCAAATCTTGTAATGTTGCGATAACAGTTCGCAAAGTTTGCTTTCTATTAGTGGTATCAAAGGCGCGTGTTTGTATTTGTCTCGTTTGCACTTGGGATGTTGAAGTTTCCATGACTTGATTCATTGATGTTGTCTGGCAAGCCGTTAAACATAAAGTTAAAAAGGCTGATGCTATAATAAAAGTTTTTTTCATTTTCTTATTCCTAAAATTAAATTTCATTGGCTTCTAAAAATACTGCTTTAGAAAGTTTACTGAAAAATTCTTGATAGATTTCAGGTTCAACTATGCTTTGCGTTTTAGAAATTTGCCCCTGCGTATTCCAGACTACGCGCTGAAGAGTAATGCGCAGATTTGTTTTGTTTTTACCTGTCGGCCTAGTAATTAAGGAGGCGCGGATTTTTTGATTTTTATCTGTTGGCATATAAACACCAAATAAAACAGCCATTGCTACCGCACCAGCGATTTGACCTGCCTCCGTTGCATCACGGTCTTTAGACCCAACAATTACCCCTAAACTAGTTTCAGATTCATCAATATTGAAGCCTAAATCCTGAAGAACTCCTGCGCCTGATGTTAAAAGTTTTTTCTCATTGCTCGTGTTAAAAGAGCGGGTTTGCAATTGTCTGAGGGTCATAGATTCTTGTGACAATTGCAGAGCTTGTTTGGGGATGGTTTGGTTACACGCAGTAAGCAGCATAGCCAAGATACACACACAAAGTGTGGAAAAATGTTTTTGTCTCATTAATAATTCCTAAAAGCTTGACTTGTGGTATGCGTAATCGCGCACTTTATTATTGCCATCGAACTTAATTATGACAGTCGTTGATGATTGGGAAGTACGTCCAGCACCCGCACCGACATCACTGAGAGTAAAGGTTAAACCTTTGCTACCTGACACCACTTGTTCAGTGCTAAAACGGTCGTATATCCAAACCTCATTACCGTTTTCATCTGTGCTCACAATATTAGGAGAACCTAGAAGTTCTGCTACACTCCCTCCTGACATTCCTTTTCTTACACTTCTCTGAACTTCTCCGATTGTAAAATTCGACTTGTCAGATTTAGCAACCTCATCTGCGTGCCAAGATGCTTTTTGAGCGCATGCTGAAAGCGTAATAGCAGCCCCTAGTAGCAGGATGCAAGGCTTTGTGACTTTTGACAATTTCATAGGTTGGTTTCCCCTTTTATTAGTTATTTGAGTTAATGATAGTTTTAAGTTTAATCCAGACCAGCGACGTATTCGTCGTATTTGTCTTGATCCATGAGGTCGTCGAGTTGGGAGGGATCGGAGATTTTGATCTTGGCGATCCAACCGCCTTCGTTGAGTGGTTTGGCGAGAGAGTCGAGATCGCTCTCAATGGCTTGGTTTGCTTCGGTGACTTCACCGTCAACGGGGGAATAAACTTCGGCGGCTGTTTTAACAGATTCCACCACGGCGAACTCATCGCCTTTGCTTAGCGCCTTGCCAATTTCAGGCAGTTCGACGAAGACCAAATCCCCAAGCGCATCTTGTGCGTATTTTGTGATGCCGACCCATGCGATATCGCCGTCTACATAGATTGCTTCGTGGTCTTGGGTAAATTTGAATTCTGCCATCGCTATTCCTTTTCATCCGTATTTGAAATTTTTTGCTCTATAAATTGGTGGACTTTTTTGGCGCGCGAGTCAATGAAGCCGTAGAAATTATCCATATTTGAAACAAACATTCCCGCATAAAGCATGAACAATAATGCAGCAAAAACATTGCCGCGCGTTTTATTTGTCAGCTTCTCGCCGCGCATTTTCTTTAGGATTTGATCGACGCATTGGCCACCATCCAATTTGGGGAAAGGGATCAAATTGATGAGGCCGATTGCGATACTGGCGACGCAAAATAAATGCATCACGGCATAGATCGCATTGATGATTTTGGTGTCGCGGCTTGTTACGGCTGCGCTGTCTTTTAGCATGGATTTGTCGATTGGGAAAATCTGGAACGGGACTTTGGCGATATTGATCCATAATTTACTGGCGTAGCGCCATGCTTTTTGTGCGTTTTCCAACGGGTTTGCGCGCGCATAGATATTGCCGTCAATTGCGCCGAGATAGACAGCCTTGTATAGCTTGCTGTCTTTGTCGAGCAGCCCTTGATTGATCGCGCCGTTAAGCTTGACGCGAAATGGAATGTCTTCATCTAATGGGGCTTTGGTGTTGATGGTGATGGCTTGGTCGAAATGCTGGATGAGCAATGCGCGGGTGCGTTTGATATCTCCGCCAGTGTCGATGCCGTTGACGGCAATGATGTCTTTTAGCCGGAAAGGAGCATGTTGCCAGACGATACCGAAGCGCGCATTTTTGCGGGGGACACCGCGAAGATCCTGATATTCCGCCCATGTTGGCTTCATATCAAGATCGAAGGTTTCATCTCCGCGTTTGATTGTATATGTGTTTTCGCTCGCCCCCAATTCATATGCGTAGCGCCACATATCATCGTTGTTTTGTAGAGCGATGCCATTGACGGCGATGATTTTGTCGCCGACTTTTATGCCTGCTTGGTCGGCAGTTAGCCCTTGTTCGACGCCGACAACAACATTGGGGGTGGATGGTTGGCCGATGGTGCAATAAAAAGCGAAGAAGAGGACTGGCACGACCATAAAGTTAATCAGCGGACCAGCGAGTATTGTCGTGATTTTTTGGAAGAAAGGGCGAGATTCGACGTCTTCTAAATTCACATGCGCGCTGAGCGGCCATAGGCGGAAATGCCAATCGACGCCGCTTTTGCTTTTGAATGATTTGAGCAGCCTGCCCTGCCCGATTGTTGCGCTTTTGATTGGCATGCCAAATATACGCGCAGCCAGATAATGCCCCATTTCATGCAAAAAAATGGCTGATAACAGAATGAAGGCATAAACAGGCAAAGCGAGGAGATATTCAGGCTTGAAAAGCTCTTCGTTCATCCCTGATTAAGCCGCTTTCTTTTTCATCGATTTGGTTTTTGCGGGCAGGAAAGGCGTTTTTGCGATTTCAGCGGCGATGTTACGGCCACGGACATTCACGAATATTTTATCACCCAGATTTGCAGCGTCGGATTTGATGTAGGCAATGCCGATTGACTCTTTAAGCGTAGGAGAGAAACCGCCAGATGTGAGCCAGCCGATTTTCTCGTCGGCTTCGTTGCGGAGTTCCGCACCGTCTCGTGCCACGCCTTTGTCGATTAATTTAACGGCGACGAGTTTGTTTTCGGTGCCGTTCTCACGCTCTTTTGCGATGCGATCATATCCGAAATAGCCCTCTGTTTTTTTGCTGATCACCCATGACAGACCGGCTTCGACGGGTGATGTTTCAGCGTTGATTTCATGGCCATAAAGCGCATAGCCCATTTCAAGGCGCAGGCTGTCGCGCGCGGCGAGGCCGATGGGTTTGGCTTCGGAATGATCGAGAAGTTTGCTCCAGATTTCCTCGGCGCAGGCATTGGGCACGCTGATTTCGAAGCCGTCTTCGCCCGTGTAGCCAACGCGGCTGATATACATTGTGTCGAAATTTGGCGCTTGGGCCTGCATCATATGCATGTATGGCAGATCATCTGTTTCGATCTCCAATACTTCGTGCAAGATACGCTCCGCCCAGTTTCCTTGGATTGCGATGAGCGCGTTATCTTCCAAGTATTTGAATTTAAGGGTAGATGGCAATTGGCTCTTGATCCATTCGATATCTTTATCCTTACAGCCAGCATTGATGACGGCGAAAAATTTATTGTCGTCGATGCGGGTGATGATCAAATCATCGATGATGCCGCCCTCTTCGTTGAGCAATACGGTGTATTGTGCGCGGCCATGGGCTTTGGGTTGGAACGCTGATGGTGTTAATTTTTCTAAAAATTGCGCAACGCCTTCGCCTTCGATTGTGATTTGGCCCATGTGAGAGACATCAAAAAGACCGCAATGGCTTCGCACCCACTCATGCTCTTTAATCACGCCCTCACCGTAATATAGCGGCATGTCATAGCCAGCGAATTCGCCCATTTTGGCGCCAAGGTCGATATGTGATTGGTGGAGAGCGGTTTTGCGGAGCATTGTTTATTCCTATGTGTTAATATACGCGCAAATAGTAATCGCCAAGATGAGATGAGTCTAGAGAAAGTAAAGTTAAGATGGATACTTCTTTTATTGATAGTTTAAAATTTAACGATGCAGGATTGATCCCCGCAATCGCGCAACAGCACGACACCGGTGAAGTTTTGATGATGGCGTGGATGAATGCAGATTCTATTCGTGAGACGCTAGAGCAAGGACGCGTATGTTATTGGTCACGCTCACGCAATGCGTTTTGGCGCAAAGGCGATACATCGGGACATACGCAAAGCTTGGTTGAGATGAGATATGATTGTGATGGGGATACGATTTTGGTTTTGGTCGATCAGATCGGGCCAGCCTGTCACACGGGTGCGCGCAATTGTTTCTTTAATAAGGTTGGACAATAGGCTGAAAACAATCACATATGTTGTGATAATTATTGGCACGGCATGTGCAAAGATGTTTAACAGATTTCTTTAATAGATTTCATTGGCACTTTTTTTAACGCATCACCATTTAATAAATTGGATCATTATGAAACGTATACCTGCTTTTATGATTGGGACTGCACTTTTGCTTGGCGGATGTACTTTGGGCCCTAATTTCTTGCGTCCGTTTAGCAGCGCAGGCGATAATGAGCGGACATTTATCAATGATGTCTATGCCGATAAAAGCGACAAATCCAATATAAATTTCTGGTGGGAGCGGATTGATGATCCGCTCTTGAATGGATATGTGGAACAGTTGCTTAGTCAGAATTTACAATTGATGCAGGCGGCGGAGCGCATTGTTCAGGCGAATGCGCGCATCACCTCAGCGGGCGGCGCTTATTACCCCTCGATTGGCGGTAATGGCCGCGCGTCACGCTCATTTACGGGCAATACCAATGGATTGGGCGGATCGCGGGTATACAATAATAGCTATGAGGCGACATTAGAAAGCACATGGCAGATTGATTTATTCGACAAAATCAACCGCAGCGTGGAAGCGGCCAATGCGGCGGCGCTTGCATCGGTTTATGACCGACAGGCGCTTGTGCATGCCTTGATCGCGCAGCTTTTGGATGTGCGTGTCGAGATTGCGCTTCAGAAAAATTTGCTAAAGCTTGCGGAAAAGAGCGCGCGCAATCGACGAGATATTGTGGCGATTGTTGAGCGACGTTATGAAATGGGCGCAAGCAATACGCGGCCACAAGATGTTTTGCGTGCGAAAAATAACCTTGCCACTGCGGAGGGTGATGTCCATCAATATCGCCGATTATTGGCGGATGCGGCATATCGATTGGATGTTTTATTGGGGCAAGCGCCCGGAACGCTTAATCCGATTGCCAGTGATTTTCCGATGATTGCGCCGCCAGTTGATGTGCCAATCTGCTTGCCTGCGGATTTATTAGATCGACGTCCAGATTTACGTGCGGCGGAATTACGGGTGAAGGCAGCGAATGCGGATATTGGTGTGGCGATTGCGGATTTATATCCATCACTCAGCCTCGGCGGGAGCATTGGGTTTAATGGGTCGGACACGAATAATCTGTTTAACGCGGATCGCTTGGCGGGGGCGATATTGGCGAGCGTGACAGCGCGCATATTTGAGGGCGGCGCATTGCGGGCGAATATTGATTTACAAAAATCAGAGGCACGCGAATTGGCGGCGGGATATACCGAAGACGTTCTAAACGCGATGCGTGAAGTTGAGACCAGTTTAAAGGCAGAGCGTGAGTTAGCCGCGGAAATTAAGCAGGCCATGATATCGGAAGACGCGCTGCGCAAGGCTGAAGATATTACGAATAAACGCTATATTCGCGGGATTGAAAGTTTGAATGATTATCTGGACGCGCAGCAGGAATATTATGCCGCGCAGCAGAATTTGATCAGTGTTCAGGCGCAGAAATGGAATACACGCACCGCGCTTTATTTGGCGCTTGGTGGGGATTGGTTTGGTAAAGTGCCGAGTGTTGGATGCGGTTATGCGCGTGATGAGGATGATGATTTAGAAAGACAAGATGATGGCGAAGAATAAGGCAGAGAGCAAAGCCGAAGTAACGGCGGATAATCAGGACAACGATAAGAGGCATCGCGGTGAGGGCGGCGTTGTTGCAGGGATTATTCAACTTGTTTTGGTTGTTGTATTTATCATCGGCTCATTTTTTATTTCGGCTACTCTGAAATCCAATAAAAAAGAGGTGGTTCGTCACACGTCAGAGGCGCGGGTTTTATTTGCGAAAACAAAGCTTATCTCCCCTGCCCCGTATCAGATTAATTTTGAGACCACAGGTGTGGTTGCGGCGCGATCGGATATATCCATCTCACCGCAGATTAGCGGGAATGTGGTTGCAGTGAATGATGTGTTTTTCGAAGGGGGTAGATTTGAAGCGGGAGAAGTTTTGTTTGAGATTGAGCCGCTCGATTTCGAATTGGAAATTCGTAGGCTTCAATCTTCTGTCGCACAGGCGCGTACGGCGTTTAACCTAGAAGAAGCAGAATCAGCGGCGGCGGCTGAGGAATGGGAGCAGATTAACGGGGATCGCCCTGTCCCTGCGTTGGTTGCGCGCAAACCACAAAAGGCAGCGGCTTGGGCGAATTTGAAAGCGGCAAAAGCGCAGCTTGAAAATGCGCAGCTTGATCTGGATCGTACGAAATTTTCTCTGCCGTTTGCGGGGCGCGTGTTATCCGCAAATATCGAGGCAGGGCAATTTGTGAGCGCGGGGCAAAGCTATGGCAGTGTTTATGATACCAAGAATTTAGAGGTACAAGTTTCGCTCAATGATGATCAGCTCAATTGGTTGATGCAAAGTGAAATGTCAGAGCAAGATTCGGATATCCGCATTACGTATGAACATTTTGGACAGGTTAAAACATATGATGGGTTTTTAAAGCGCGGTGTATCGTCACTTAATTCCCAAACACGTTTTGCGAGCGTTAGTTTTGGTTTTAAAGATGCGCCGGAAGATTTGTTGCCCGGTGTTTTTGTGACGATTGATATCGAAGGGCCGCGTATTGATAATGCGTTTTCTATCCCAGTGAACGCGCTGCAAAAAAGCAATGAGATTTGGGCGGTGCGTTCGGATAACACATTATATCAACCCGGGCTCAAAACCGTTTTTAACAATGATAAGCATGTTGTTATGACGGGTGCGGATGATCCGATCAATGTGGTGATTAGCAAATTGCCCGGCGCCATAGACGGTATGGCGGTTCGTACCTCTCAAGATGCAGATAAAGATATGGATGCCAGCGCGGATGAATAATTCAGACGATCAGTCATATCATAGAGGGATCATTGCGTGGTTTGCGAATAACCATGTGGCGGCCAATATTTTGATGATGCTGTTTTTGGTGGGCGGGCTTTTCAGCCTGTTTAACATTCGCTCCGAGACGTTTCCGTCTATCGACCCGAAGCTGATTACCATCTCTGTTCCTTATCCCGGTGCGACGCCTTATGAGGTTGCGGATTCTATTACGAGCCGTATCGAAGAAGCGTTGAGCGGCACCGAAGGGGTTAAGCGGATTTCCTCAACAGCGTCCGAAGGATACGGGATCATTCAGGTGGAGCTGGAAGATTTTGCCAATGGTGATGATGTTTACAACGAGGTGGAAACCGCCGTGACAGGGCTATCCGATTTTCCGCCCGAAGATGCGGAGCGCCCCGTTATCACCAAGGTTAAGATCACACCCCAGGTCTTAAATTTGGCATTGCATGGCGATGTGCCAGAAGCGACGTTGAAATATTGGGCGGAAACCATTGAAAATGAAATTAAAATGCTTGATGGGATTGCGTTGACGAGCGTCAGCGGTATTCGTGATTATCAAATTTCGATTGAGGTTTCCGAGGATGCGCTACGTGAGTATGGGCTATCGCTCGCTGAGCTTGGTGAGCTTGTGCGTGGATTTTCGATTGATGTGCCTGCGGGGACGATTGAATCGAGCCGCGGTGATATTTTGTTGCGCGTGCAGGAAAAAGGCATTGTCGGCACAGATTTTGAGAATATTGTGCTGCGTACACTTGCGGACGGTTCGAAACTGTATTTGGGGAATATTGCCAAGGTTGTTGACGGGTTTGAGGATGAGAATTTAATCAGTAAGTTTAACGGTGAGCGCGCTGCGTTTATCAGCATTTCACGTTCTGTAAGCGAAGATACGCTTGAGATCGCGAAAATTGTGAAAGGCTATGTTAAGGACGTTCACCTTCCTGAGGGATTATCGCTTACCATTCAAAATGATGAGACTATTGCGCTCAAAGATCGCATTAACCTGATGGTTCGCAATTCGATCCTTGGGTTTATGTTGGTGTTTATTACGCTGCTGCTTTTCCTCGATTTGAAATTAGCGTTTTGGACGAGCGTGGCGATCCCCGTGTCTTTCCTTGGCGGGTTGATGGTGATTTACTTTTTGGGTTACAGCATCAACATGATAACGCTTTTTGCGTTGATTGTGGTGTTGGGTATTGTGGTTGATGATGCGATTGTCACGGGGGAGAGCATATACGAATCCCAACAAGAAGACAGTGATATTCATGCCGATCATCGTGTTCTTAAAGGGGTGCGTAATGTTATTGCCCCTGTTTCGATTGGTGTTTCAACGACGATTGCGGCCTTTGCGCCGTTATTATTTAGCACAGGCACATTGGGCGAAATTATTAAATTTATTCCTATCGTCGTGATTCCCGTTTTGATCATATCTTTGATTGAGGCGTATTTGATTTTGCCTGCGCATTTATCCAATCCGAAACGCTGGAGTAAGGGCGTTATGGCGGTTTTGCGCAATCGTTTTGCGGATGGTTTGGCGTGGGTGATTGCGCGTGTCGTTGTCCCTGTGGCTGCGTTTTCGATGCGGTGGCGATATGTGACGGTCGCGGTGTTTTGTGGCCTTGTCATCATTACCGGCGCGTTGTTTCAATCGGGCATGGTTCGGTTTGTATTCTTTCCCAATGTTGAGGGCGATAAAGTCACGGTGAAAGTAACGATGGAAGAAGGAACGCCGTTTGCGATGACGCGAGATGCGGTTTTGTTTATTGAAGATCAAACGATTGCATTGGAGGAAGAATTAAGCGACGGCGGAGATGGCCCGTTTGAGAGCATCTCTGTGAGCATTGGCGAAATCTCGACGGAGAGCAATCCAGGGGCGAGCGCGGGCAGTTCGTTATCGAGCAATATCGGGCAGGTGAAGATCGCGCTTGTGCAATCAAATCTGCGCACGCAATCGGCGGCGCAGATTGAAAGCATGATCCGCGAGCGTATTGAAGATCTTCCTAATGTTGATAAGCTTGAATTTGAAAGTTCTTTGATCGGCGAAAACCCGGATGTTGATATTGAACTTAAGCATGAAGATGAGAGCGTATTGGACGCGGCGGCGGAGAGCCTGAAAAAGGCGATAGCATCAATCGAAGGCACCAAGGAGGTTGATGATAGCTTTGAGCTCGGTAAGAGCGAATATGTGTTTAAGCTTAATGATGAGGGCTATGCGGCTGGATTAACGCCAGCAGCGCTTGGGCAGCAATTGCGTGGGGCGTTTTTCGGGTTAGAGGTTCAACGCTTTCAGCGCGGGCGTTCGGAGGTTGTTGTTTATGTGCGCTATCCCGAGGCGCAGCGTGATAGCCTTGATGCGCTTAATAGCGCGCGCATTCGTTTGAATGACGGACAGGAAGTGCCGCTCTCTTCGGTAGCGGATATTCAGCAACAATTGGGATATTCCAAGATCAACACCGTCAATGGGCGGCGCATCGTGAGCGTCACCGCAGATGTTGATTACGCCGTGACCACGCCCAATGACGTATTGAAGCAATTGCGTGATGTTATATTGCCGGAGATCGGCACACGCTATGCTGGTTTGTCGTATAGTTTTGAGGGCGAAAGCCGCGAACAGGCCGAGGATATGCAGAGCTTAGGTCGCAATATGTTGATTGCTCTTTTATTGATCTATGTGTTGTTAGGCTCGCAATTGCGCAGCTACGCTCAGCCGATTGTCATTATGAGCGCGATACCCTTTGGGATTGTCGGCGCGGTTTGGGGGCATTTTCTATTGGGGTATGATTTAAGCTTTATATCCATGTTTGGCATCGTTGCGCTGACGGGGGTTGTGGTCAATGACAGCGTGGTTTTGATGGATTATTTCAATACGCAACGCGGCAAGGGTGTGGAGACATTTGAAGCGATGACACAATCCATTGCGCGACGTTTTCGTCCTATATTGCTAACGTCTTTAACGACGAGTTTGGGATTGTTGCCGATGTTGTTAGAGACCAGCTTACAGGCGCAATTTCTTATTCCGATGGTGGTGTCGTTGGCGACGGGGATTATCTTTTCGACATTTGTTATTTTGTTACTGATACCGTGTCTTGTGCTCATTATCGACGATGTGAAATGTGCGGCGCGGTTTATTTGTGGGATGCTCACATTTAATCATCGCGATTAGGTTGCAGTTAATTGTTACTGTCTTAATATCTTAAAATCACTTGTGCTGTCTTGCTGTGCTTTTTTCATACGAAGGAAAACGAGTGGGCGCGTTGTGTTTACAAATAATGTGCTTCGTTGACCCGTTTTAATATTTTCAACTTCATGCATATTGTAAAAAAGTGTCCCCTGATCCGCAGATACAGTGTTGATGACCCGCAGGCCGAGCTGGCCAATCAGTACGGTTTCTTCGCTGAGTGTTATGATGTGATAAGCAGAATTTATGGATTTTCCATCGCCAACGGATATCAGATCGCGCACCAGACCTTTGCGCAGCCAAGAGAAAAATCTGGGGCTGCCGAAGGTGCTATCTAGTTTTGCGAATGCAAGCGCCTGTGCGACCACGCGGATATTGCCCATATGCATCATCACCAAATTGCGATAACTTTCGATTGCCTGGGCGCGTTTATCATAATCGCCATCGCTTTGAACAATATAGGCGAGTTTTTGCATGGCATTGACCGTATCTTCGCCGATGGGATCATACTGGCTTGTATCGACATAGAGAGAGCGCAATTTGTTAAAGCGATAATCGTCGCGCATATAGAGCATCGCTTGGCGCACTTCGTAATCGTAATAGGGGTTTGCGCGATAGCTGCGGTCAACGGGCTGAAGCGATGGGCGTATGCCGCCTGCCTCCTGCGCCAGTGCAGGCAGGGGGGCTAGTGCGCAGATAAATAAGAATAAAAGTGAATTGGTAAAGAACTTCATTCTTTATAGTAACACGCAAATCTTCATTTGTGACGTGGAAATTTTTTCGATGATACGAGGCCAGCAGACATAAAAAAGGCCGGGATAAAACCCGACCTTTTTAAAAGCTTTTAATGACTGAGTGTCTTATTCAACGATCTTAGAAACAACACCGGCGCCGACTGTGCGTCCACCTTCGCGGATCGCGAAACGGAGGCCTTCGGTCATCGCGATTGGTGCGATGAGTGTTACTTCAAGGTTGTTGATGTTATCACCAGGCATCACCATCTCTGTACCGCTTGGAAGGGCACATTCGCCAGTTACGTCCGTTGTGCGGAAGTAAAATTGTGGGCGATAGTTGGAGAAGAATGGTGTGTGACGTCCACCTTCATCTTTGGACAAGATGTAAGCTTCCGCTACGAATTTTGTGTGTGGTGTAATTGTACCAGGCTTACAGAGAACCTGACCACGCTCAACGTCTTCACGCTTCGTACCGCGAAGAAGAACACCAACGTTGTCACCAGCTTCACCGCGATCAAGCAGCTTGCGGAACATTTCAACACCAGTACAGATTGTTTTCTGTGTGTCTTTGATACCAACGATTTCAATCTCGTCGTTCACGTTCACGATACCTGTTTCGATACGACCAGTTACAACTGTTCCACGACCAGAAATTGAGAACACGTCTTCAACGGGCATCAAGAAATCTTTGTCTGTGTCACGTGCTGGTGTCGGGATGTATTCATCAACGGCGTCCATCAATGCAACGATTGAGTTCTCACCAATCTCAGGATCACGACCTTCAACAGCTGCGAGCGCAGACCCTTTGATGATTGGAATATCATCACCAGGGAAATCATAAGATGAAAGAAGCTCACGAACTTCCATTTCCACAAGCTCAAGAAGCTCTTCGTCATCAACCTGATCAACTTTGTTGAGGTAAACAACAAGCGCAGGAACACCAACTTGGCGTGCAAGCAAGATGTGTTCGCGTGTTTGTGGCATTGGGCCATCCGCTGCGTTCACAACAAGAATTGCACCATCCATTTGCGCCGCACCAGTGATCATGTTTTTCACGTAGTCTGCGTGACCGGGACAGTCAACATGCGCGTAGTGGCGCTTTTCTGTTTCGTATTCAACGTGCGCCGTTGAAATTGTGATGCCGCGTGCTTTTTCTTCAGGGGCTTTGTCAATTTTATCAACTGACTCACCATTACCGAATTTAAGCGCCAATGCCGCTGTCAATGTCGTCTTACCATGGTCAACGTGACCAATTGTGCCGATATTCGCGTGCGGTTTGTTTCTTTGAAATTTTTCCTTAGACATTCCTTATCGTCCTTTATTTTAGTTTGCGTTTAGGTTTCAATAGCTTCGCGTTTTTAGCCATCGGTCATATCGTTAATTACAACCGCCACGAATTACAATGTCTTGATTAGGAAAACACAGCCCTAAAGTCAACGGATTTTTTAAGATTTGGCGACTTTCGTTGCTTTATTTTGCTTATAAAAATAGTGATCATTTTTATAAGATGTGGCACATGCATGAGAATCCATACAAACAGCGGAATTATGTGCTTTGATAGGTACTAATTGGAACATTTGAGGCAAATGAAAAATGGAGCGGGCGACCGGGATCGAACCGGCATATGCAGCTTGGAAGGCTGCCGTTCTACCATTGAACTACGCCCGCTTAATACGAAAATTCGTTTTAAGAATTTTCTAGTGGCGAACAAACCTGCGGCTTGCTTCGCATCACATATGTCACGCAATAAGCATGATGAAAGAGTGTTAATCCCTTTTTTAATCGAAATCAAGGAATTCGAAATTATTTTCTAAAAAATATTGGATGAGCGCGATTGCATCTTGGGTCATACCGTTTTGGTCGTGGAGGAGGAGGATGTGATTGTGATCTTCGGATTGTATAGTTTTGTCGGCAGCGGCGCGGGCGATAAGGTCGTCAGTGGTTTTGATATCGTGTTTGTCACGATGTTCATCGTTTAGCATCCAATCGCGGGCGGTGAAGGTGTAAAGACAGTCTTCGGCGGCGCTTGGGTAGGATGGCGGCGTATTTTCAAAAGGTTGGTGGAAGCCATAGGTGTGAAGGTATTTTTGGAACGTGCGGATTTTTTCGGTTTGTGAGATGGATCGCGCGTCGATTTGCTCCAGCTTTACGCCGTCTCCGCGATCAATATAGGGGAAGCGATAGTATTTTGCTTTGCGTTGGATATCAACGCGGCGGTATGCGGCCTCGATCAGGTGCTCGCATGTTTCTAAATCATCAGCCCAATCTTGGGGTTCCATGTCTCCTGCGGCGATATGGGCGTAGGAATGATTGCCGATGATGATACCATTTTGGATGGCGTATTCGATTGCCTTAGGGTTTTGCTCTAACCTTTTGCCGCGCACGAATAGTATTGCGGGGATTTTATTCTCTACCAAAAAATCCACCAGCGCGTGCGTGTCATTTGACGGGCTGTCGTCAATTGTCAGATAGGCTTTGGGCATGGATTAATCCTCTTAGGGCGGGGTATGGGTCGGTGATGACATGAACGGGTGTGTTTACGATATCTTGTTTCACACAATCGACCGCGTCAAAGCATAATGCGTTTTTGAAGCGATCGGTATCAAAAGCGCCGTCTTTGATTAAATGAGTAATAACACCGCCCGTCATGTAGAGGCCGCCATAAGCATGCCCCGTAACAAGAGCGGTTGCGGCGAATATCCCCAAGAATTCATGGAATAGGCGCGAGGCTTTATCGGGGGCGTACATATCGCGGAGCTTGTGCAGGCCTGGGCCGCTGACGATGTCTTCGAACACTAAAGCGCGGTTGAGCGTGGCACGGATGTCCTTTATCGCGCTGCCGTGTTCGTCATTGAGGCTAGCGATGGGGAAATGGCCTCCATGGGTCTTTTGCACGAGGTTTGGATGATGGAAATATCCTAGACCTAGCCCTGTTCCAGCGCCTATGAGGCATAGGGAATTGTTATTTTCCGTGCCAGTATTCAGGGTTTTTAGATCGTCTTTTGTTAGCAGGGGCAGGCTGTATGTGCCTGCTTCGAAATCATTGAGGATGGTTTTTATGCGCCATCCCGCACTTTCGATATCGGCGGGGGTGATAACCCAGTCAGGGTTGTTGGTGATTTTCCAGACAGTATTATCAGGGTAGCCCGCGGCAGCAATTGATAGCTCACCCGTTTCAGCAAGGGTATGATCGGTGCAATATTGCATGAGTGTGCTTTCGAGATTTGGGAAATCGCCAACGCTGTATTTTTTGATATATATTGGTGCACCGCCACTTACTTGGGCAAAGCGGGCATAGGTGCCACCGATGTCAGATACGATCTTCATCTTATTATCATGCAATGCTTATCCTCAATTTGAAAGTGGGTAATTTGGATTAGGCTTAGACTTCTCTGGATGGCTCGCTCTATGATCGGCATATGCAAAGTGTTCACGTTTCCGATATCCATTCCCCATCCCCGCAAGAGGTTTTATCCTCTGTGTTTGGATATGATGCGTTTCGTGGGGAACAGGCAGAGATTATCAATGATGTGATTGCAGGACGAAGCTGTGGGGTATTGATGCCCACGGGGAGCGGGAAATCGCTGTGCTACCAGATTCCGTCCATATGCATGGATGGGGTTGGGATTATTGTCTCGCCGTTGATTGCATTGATGCAAGATCAGGTCGTGGCGCTGCGAGAGCTTGGCGTGAGGGCGGCGGCTATTCATTCGGGTTTGGAGTATGCGGAGCTTCAGGGGAATTTGAATGATCTGCGCAATGGTCATCTGGATATGGTTTATGTTGCGCCGGAACGCCTTGTGAATGATATGTTTCTGGATATTCTTGATGATATCAATGTCGCGCTGTTTGCTATTGATGAGGCGCATTGTATTTCACAATGGGGGCATGATTTTAGGCCGGAATATCGACAGGTCTCGCTTTTGCGGACTCGCTATCCCGATACGCCTTGCATTGCCGTGACGGCGACGGCTGATCAACCGACGCGCAAAGATATTGTTGAACGGCTAGGCTTGCCGAAATTATATGTGGCGGGGTTTGATCGCCCCAATATTACATATGAAGTGGCGATTAAGGATAATCCGCGATCACAATTGATTAAATTCCTCAAAGGGCGTGATGCAGGCGAAAGCGGGATTGTTTATTGCCTGTCACGCAAGAAGGTTGAAGACACGGCGGCTTGGCTTGCAGGACAGGGGTATAACGCCCTGCCCTATCATGCACGCCTTGACGCGAGCGTTCGGGCGCGCAACCAAGAGCGGTTCTTGAAAGAAGAAGGCGTGATTATGGTGGCGACCATCGCGTTTGGCATGGGGATTAACAAACCCGATGTGCGGTTTGTGGCGCATATGGATTTGCCGAAAAACATTGAAGCATATTATCAAGAGACAGGGCGTGCGGGGCGTGATGGCTTGCCGAGTGTTGCGTGGATGGTATACGGATTACAAGATTTGGCGTTGCAGAGGCAAATGATTGAAGGATCAGATGCACCCGAAGAACAAAAGCGTATTGAGCGGCAAAAGCTCACTGCATTTTTAGGGTATTGCGAGAGCGCGACATGTCGGCGGCAAGTGTTGTTGCATTATTTTGATGATAGCGGCGAGCCGTGCGGCAATTGTGACACATGCTTGCGCCCGCCCAAGACGTTTGATGGCAGCATTGCCGCACAGAAACTCTTGTCATGTATCTTGCGCACGGGCCAGATGTTCGGCGGCGGGTATGTGATTGATGTGCTTTTGGGTAAGAGCAATGATCGCATAGCGAAGAACGGGCATGACACGCTCAGCACATTTGGCATTGGCGGCGAGCATTCATCGAAAGAATGGCAAAGCCTTATTCGGCAGATGGTGGCGCGTGGGCTTGTATATGTGGATATGGATGCGCATGGCGGCTTGAAGATGACGCCAAATGGAGCTGATTTTTTGCGTGATAAGCCTGCGCTTGAGGTGCGGCTTGATCCAAAAAGTGTTGGCGGCGCGTCATCGGGCAATGCAAAGAAGACGGATCCTGCGTTGAGCCTTGAGAGTGAGGCCGAGCAAGATTTATTTGCCACGCTTAAGGCGCTCAGGATGAAAATTGCGAAAGATAATAATGTGCCGCCTTATGTGGTTTTTCATGATCGTACGCTGATTGATATGGTTTTGCGCCAGCCGCTGAGCTTGACGGCGATGAGCGGTGTGCCGGGTGTTGGCCAATCGAAACTGGATAAGTATGGGCAAGTATTCCTTGATGCCATTAACGCCGCAGCCTAATTGAATTCATAAAATTTGAAATAAATTCGAATCGATAAACCTTGATGGATTATCGGAATTTTTGTTAATGTTTTATTAATACTTACATCATTCAAATAATAATTTTGCGTTACTGTTAATAACCAAATAAGGGGAGATCGTTCATGAGCAATGACACGATAAGGGTTCTTTATGTCGAAGACGATCCATATGACGTCACCATCCTTCAGGAGACATTAAGAAGCACGAAGGGGTTTCAAAACGAATATACGATTGACCATGCGGGCGATCTTATTGATGGATTGAATATGGTTGGGGAGCATCACTATGATGCGATCTTATTGGACCTTAATCTGCCGGAGGGGGCGGGTGAGAAGAATGTGAAAATCTTTAAAAAACATGCCCCTCAGACGCCGATTATATGCCTGACATCAACCAATTGTGATCGTTTGGCGATGGAGGCACTCCGAGAGGGGGCGCAGGAATTTATCGTTAAGGGATACGGGAATGCTTATGTTTTAAACCGCATTATTCGCTCCTCGATTTTCCGCCAGAATATTGAAAATGCACTGCGTAATCAGGCGCAATTTGATAACAATACCGGCCTGCCGAATAATGTGTTTTTAAGCCAGACGGTCAATTCGTTTATCAAGAAGGCTGAGGAATGGGGGCATCAGGATGCGATGATGATTATGTCGATATCGAATTTTAAGAATATCTACGCCCAATTTGGCAGAGAGGTCGCGCGAGAGGTTGGTATTCGCACAGTCAAGAATATGCGTGAAGGGCTGCGTGAGGAATTTGCAGGGAGCCTGAATGAGGGGGAATTTTTGATTTACGTGCATAATAATGCACTTCATGACATTGGTCGCAGTATCTCCGATTTGTCCGAAAAATTAATTGATCGATGCTCGACACAATATTCGATCAAAGGACGGGCAGTTGATGTCACTGTCAATATAGGCGCGGCGGTGTTTCCCGATACGGGTCAGAATTACGATGAGCTTTTGGATAGCGCTTACGATGCCCTGTTTATCGCAACAAGTTATGGTCATTCGAAATATTGTATGGCCAATGAAGAGCTTATTGAGCCAGCCGGCACACGCGCAGCGAGCGGCGCCAATCTATGATTATTTTGAATACGCGATTGGTTGGCGATTCTTTTCTCCTTTAAGCTCACGTCCGATCAATTGCGTTTACTGCGTAGTCTTCTACTACTAGCCATGCACACACTCCGAACTATAGGGGCGTTCTACCTTCAGCAGAGCGTCCCTTTTTTTTATTTGTTCGATGGCATTATTTTTTGGCTGTTTTTGTGTCTTTATCCATGAAGTGATCATGGAGGTTTTTTGTGAAGCAGAATTTGGTTTTGTTATTAACCTTTAGAAAATGCATCGCGACTTCGACATTGCCCATGATTTGATCAAACTCCTGCCCGCATTCAGGGTAGAGCGCCATGGCGATATTAACAGATACGCGTATATTGCTGCCTTGAAGCTCGAAAGGGTCTTGCATAAAATTTTGTATCTTTTGTGCAACCAGCATACAGCGGCTTTTGATTTTTTCGTCATTTTCATTGTCGAGGTGGATTGCGAATGTGTCACCTTCATAGCGCGCGATGAAGTCACATTCCCGAAGATTGTCTTTGATACGTTTTGCGACCTCTTTTAGGAGACAATTGCCGAGATCTTCGCCAAATGTGCGGTTGATGGTTTTGAAATTTTCAATATCCATGAAGAAAAAGGCTTCTTGGTTTTTTCTTCTTTTAGCGCGTGCGAGCGAGGCGTTGAGGGTGTCTCGGAAAAACAATTTATTGGGCAGCCCCGTTAATTCATCATAATGGGCTTGTTCAAATAATTTGTTTTCGATTTTTTTACGGCTGATTGATGATTGTATGACACGGCTTAATATTTGGCCGGTGCAATGACCTTTTACGAGGTATTCTTGCGCGCCCGCTTCCAGAACTTCATTGGCCCAATTGTCACTGTCTACGCTTGTCAGGACGACAATTGGCACTAACGGGTTTTCTGCGCGCAGGCATTTCACATTATCGATCCCGCGCAAATCCGGCAGGTTGAGATCAAGCAATACGGCGCTGTATTCGTTGCTATAGACTTCCTTAATGGCGGCGCCCATAGTTTCAACACGAGTGATAGCGAAAACCTCTTTGCTTCCAGCATTGCGGCTTAAAGCTTCTTTAAAGATGACCGCGTCTGTTGCGTCATCTTCAACATGTAAAATAGTAAGATTGCCCATATTTATTCCCCCATAAAGCAAGTTTTTTTTGTTCGGATCATGTTCCGATTTTTTTACGCATTTATGCAGAGCACATAGATAATATCTGTGTGTTTATAGTTTTATTTTATGTGCGTTTTTGAAAAGTCGCCAGAGATTTATATTTTGTATGCAGGCTCTGACTAAGGCTTTTGCGGCAGAGAGAACGTAACCTCAGTCCATTCATTAGGGCTTGATTTAATGTTAATTTCTCCGCCGTGGCGTTCAATGATTTTTTTAGCGAGTGTTAACCCTACGCCATGTCCTGCGAATTTACCGGCAGGGTGGAGCATTCGAAACATGCGAAATACTTCCGTGCAAAATTTTTCCTGCATGCCGATGCCATTGTCGCGGATTGTGAATATAACTTTGTCGCTTTTGCTTTTTGCATCTATTGATATTTCGCGCGCGCTTCCCTCTTTATGAAATTTTATGGCGTTATCAATTATGCTCAAGAATACAGTATGAATTTGTGATGGGTCGCCATAAATCTCTGGCATTTCGCCGTGGTTAATAGAAGGATTTAATTCGGTGATTTCACCTTCTAGGCTGCATAGTACATTGGCTATTAGCTCATTTGTATTGATGCTTTCGCTGGACTGGCTGCGCGTGTTCACCCGAGAGAACGCCAATAAGCCCTGTTGCATTTTATCCACGCGTTCTAAGGATTTCTGCAGATAGTCTGCGTATTCACGTTCTTCTTCGTTGAGTTGATCTGCGCGTGATGCGATTAAAAGCCGCGCGAATTCTTTGATATGACGTAGGGGCGCGCTTAAATCATGGGACACGGTATACGCGAAATCAGCGTATTCATTTAAGACTAGCTGCGCATTATCGATTTCGCTTTCTAACTTTTCCGTGGCCGCCATTCAATGTCCCCTTATCGTCATCATTTGATGATGAGCGCAATTATATCTTTAAATGCTATTATGAAAGAGAAATTAAAATGTTTCTACTACGTGTTGCTCTAGTATGTTTTTGAAATCATCGTTCATGATTTGAGATTTCAATACCACGTGGTTTGCGCCGAGCTTAATTGCCTGGTTAACAGTCATGTCCGTACCCATTCCCGTTAAAACAACAATCGGCGTCCCCTTGTTAAAGCTTCTGACCTCTTGCACTGCGGCTGCGCCATATGCATCAGGGAGGTTTAAGTCCAACAGAATGAGATTAAAATTATGTTTTGAATATGCGCTGTACGCCTCACCGATTGATTGGACGGATATAATCGTGGCGTCGGGCCATATATCCAATATACGGTTTTTCCCTAAAATAACGTCGGCGGCTTCGTCCTCGACCAAAAGTACTTTATAATTTTGATCGTCTTCGTTTTTTATTACTTTCGCCATCAAAGCTCCCTTAACTCGTCTTGATTGTATCATATGTGATAATTCTTAATATTATAGTTTTTGGTGGCTTGAGTACAATTGTGTGGAGATTTTTATAAAAGATCGGCGATTGGATCGGCGCTGGATAGGCTTAATGCTTGAAATTGTAATTGTTGTCGCGTTTGAAGCGCAAGCAACTCTGCTCCTTTTTCGTTTTGGTCGGCGACCACAAGGTCATCAGCCCCCGCTCTATGCGTGTTAATATTGATTTGCGTGAAATCTTGACGAGCGGTGATGATGCCGAGATCCACCTGAAGAGAGCCTGCGTAGCTGCGCAACGTTTCGCGGGCGATATCGATTTCCTCACGGGCTGCGCTTAGCCCTGCGAGTGTTAAAAAGTTATTATTTGCAAGGCCCAAGCCCAAGGACGTTGCGTCGATCCCCTCGCTGATTAATGTGCTAGTGCGCAGTACGTTGAAATCAGTTCTTAAATGCTCGCTGTTTAATAAGCCCAAACCGCGAAATTGCGTATCTTTTGCCAAAAAGTCTATTTGCTCCATGATATCAAGGTACTGGCTTTGGTATTCTCTTGCGCGTTCAGCCAGTTCTGGGTGGTCTTCGTTGACGAAAAGGCTTGAGTCCCACTCAATTACGTAATCATAACTCGACCCAACCCCTTGATCATTCCAAGCCCCGTCTGGGCGGAGATGAACGCCGTCTTCGTTGCCGGAGTTATTTGGCTCACCGCTGCGCCAGTTTTCATACGCGCCGTTTACTGCGCTGCCCCCTGTGCCGCCTTGCCAGAATTGTTGCCCATCTTCAGAGCCTCCAACCCAGCGCCATTCTCCTTCCACGGTTTGGTCGCTTCCACCGATCCACGTATTGTTCGGTGATAGAGCATTGATATAATCATTTTCTTCTTGTGAGGTGATAACAGCGAGATGCCCCGTCACTCCTGCAACACCGGATACGGTGGACGGCTCGATTAATGTTGCGCTTTGCGCGTTGGCATTTGCTGTATTCCAATTGGCATTCGCCGTGACCACTTGATAGAAGCTCTCGCTGTCGCTGGAGTATGTAATGCCAGGGTTGTCGGCTAAAATTGCCGAGATATCGGCTGGTGTTAATTCTGCGACGAGGCTTGTGATTTCAGGATCTGAATATAATTCAGTAAGTGCTTCATCTAATAGGGCATCGGCCTGGTCGATTAATTGTAGGATGGCATTTGCGCCCGTATCTGCCTCTTGGATGGTGCGGATGCTTGTAGTGATGCCGTCTAAAAGCCCCCTTAAATCATCGGCTTCGCTTGTGAGAGTGCGGGATGTGAAGAAATTTTGAGGATTATCAATCGCACGGTTTACATCCTTACCGGATGCCAGCGTTAGCTGCACTTTATCAACGAGCCCTTGGGTGCGCTTAATGGATTGCAAGATAGCATCTTGTGTTCCTGATAAAATATTTCCGAATTTGCTAATCATTGCTTACCGATGAGTAAAATATACACGCCCATATATTTGCAAGATATGTGCCAGTCAGGATACTTTTTCCTAAAGCGTTGCACAATGTTTATGGGCAGATATTACTCTTGTTTCAATGCTGCGATGAGTTCATCTGTTGCGATGCGGAGGTCTTCAATATCAGGTTCTGAATCGTTCATTGTTTTTAGATCGTGGGCGATGGCGTTTAATTGTTTTATAATCGCTGTTTTTGTTGCTTTGTCTTTCGCGAGTTCGGCCATTGGTTTAAATTTCTTTAGCAGATGGCGAATCATACTTGGGGTTCCGCGCCCGTGAAAACGTATTTGATCAAATGCGCTGAGGATGATGTCTGCTTCATCGCTTTGCTTTGCGTGCATACGTTTTATGCCCTCATCATCATAAAAATCTTCGGCGGGTGTTTCTTTTTCGAATAAAATGGCGAGCGCGCCAGACAGGTGATCCAAAACGCTCATTGCTGTGAAGCTGTCGTTAATCCCAGGCGATAACGCGCGGATGGCAATTTCGACGAGGTGACGGATTGAATAGCTTATATCTTGTGTTGCGGTGTGCTGATTTCCGATGATGAATGTGTTTTTGATGCGTTTTTCAATATCATCCGTTTTATCCTTCACCTTCGAATAAATACGTAATCCGTCTTCACCTTCTACGATATAACGGCCAGCCTTGAAGTCCACCCTTACACGTAAGTCATGATTGCATGCAATATCCATGATCGCATCGTAATCAATATTTTGAACATAACCGGATCGCTCAAACACGATGCGTGTGCTCATTTGCTCAAAATCTTTCGGCCATTCGCCGTTATCTTTAGAAGCTTCATAACGTTTTTTTATGATGTCTTTTGTTAAGCGGTTTAGAGCCGATTTCAGATCATTCGAGACTTTTAATATGACGTTGTCGGCAATGCTTGATTGCGCGACATGGTGCACAAAACCTAAGAATATGAATAGATTTATTGCACATATTACAAAGACCACAGATATCGTCAGTTGCGGCGTAACCATTTGAGATCCGCGTGAATGCAGGATAATGGTCAAAACGAAACACGCCATAACCGCGCCGAAAAACAGCCCGATAAAATCTTTTGTTTTTTGATCGCTCATGAAGCTTCGGATTAAGCGCGGCCCTAATTGCGATGCGGCTAATGATAACACAACCATTGTGATCGATATTGCGAGTGTGGCCATTGTTATCATGGCAGACATTAGCGCGATGGTTACTGATTTTGCATCATCTGTTGAGCCTTGGAATAGAAAGCTTGGGTATTCTAAATCATGCAGATACGTGATTTCGACATAATATAAACTGGCGGTGAATGCTAAAAATCCTATGCAAAATGCTGCCGGTACAAACCAAAGGTTACTTTTTAGCAATTGCCAGTAATTATATATCTTTAATAACATGCATTATCATTCTTTTGTTAAGTGCTGTGCGAGGGCAAGCGTTTGCTCTTTTGTGAGCTTAATATCATAGCCATCGGCGCTTTCGATGATGTTTACCTCGTCAAATGGCAGGGCGAATGTTCTGGCTCCTAATGCTTGCGCTAATGTTGCGCGCAATGTGAAATAAACATTCTGTGCTTCTGCGTTTTCATAGATAACCGCATCAATTTGCCCTGTTACATTGCCTTCAAAGTCTATGAGCTGTCCATCGTAAAGATTGCGAAGGCTTACATAATTTGTATCTTCAATTGAGGAATAATTATAGTCAGGTTTGTCTTCAACTTTTTCCTCCGCCATCGTCACAGATACGTCACCGTCAGATTGTTGCTTTATAACATTTTTAAAACCGATTGCGGTTAAATCACGTTCGTATCTGGCATCGTCATCATTAACGATGATAGCGCGCGCTTGGCCTGTTTCTTTGTTGACCAGAATGTCAAAAATTGATCCCGCTTTTTCACCATTAACGCCATAGACTTCACTGCCTACAACGTCTCTTACCGAGTGTCTATATTCGTCTTGGTTTTGGGCATTTATATATGCAGCTCTGCGCTCTGCTATTCTATCTAACGTGATTGTAGGACTGTCGCCTTTTGTTTGCAGGGGCCCTAAGCCAGCATTTTGGACGTGTTCAACATTTTTAAGGTTATGCGGACTGTCTTCTAAGCCATCTTCGATACCGCCAAACATTTTATAAAAGAAATTATAGACCGCGCTGCGCCCTGACCCTTCGCTGTAGTCATTGCCCGGCATTTGTGAATTTACCGCGAGTTGCTGCGTTTGCTGGTTAGAGGGGGCGGTATCCTCGTTATCATTTGATGGGGAGAAGAAGAACCAGCCAACGATTGCGCCGATAACAACCAAAGCAAACGCAAACCCTAAAATCGCGTGAATGGCACGACGTGTATAGGGCTGGCGTAATTCACTGGCGCCTACGACATTCGCGTTATTGGGATCAATTCTTGGGTCATTACTAAACATATCTATTTTCTTTCTTATTATTATTTATCAATAAATAAGGACACTACGATTTATTAAATGTCTGTACTTAACTATACGAACGCATCAAAGGTCGAAAGCGTTCCAAATGGCAAGGGTGGGAACTTAGCGTGTGCTGATGCGTTTGATATACACAACCACAATCCTCAAAGGAGATTTACAATGAATATTTCAAAAACACTTTTAACATCGGCGGCATGTGTTGCATGCGCCCTGCCCTTTAGCGTTCAAGCAGAAACCACGAAGGTTACTACGCAGACGATCGTTGAAGCGCAAGATGTCGAAGGCATTAATCAAATTGATTTTTCTGCGTTTGATACCAATAAAGATGGCATTTATTCCAAGCCTGAAGTCGGTGAGAAGCTTTTCTATTCATTTGACCGCGATGGCAATGAAGTTATAGACAACATTGAATGGGATAGGAAAAGCGTTTTCACCATTACCCCAATGGAACAAGAAACGTATAAATTTGTCGATTATAATGATGATGGCACTACAGAGGTTACGACATACACATATAACGAGTTCTATAAAGAATCTGCGTTGATCTTGTTTGATAAGAATAAAGATGGCCTATCTGCATCTGAATTTATCAATGTCGGCTTTCAGAAGCTTGATCTAAACGACAATAACGTGATTGAGCTTAATGAATGGAAAAAAGGCTATATTGAGATGACCAAGCCAGAGAATGCTGAACAAGAGCGTTATAATTAATTCGTATATACAGTTTTAAATATTATAAAAGCCGCCTCTCAATTGGGCGGCTTTTTTTATGTTCGGCCTTTAGATGATGTATGTATGACTATACTACTCGCCTTCTGCGCAGCTGGCGCAATCATTTGCGCTTTGTTCTACGTTTTTGGGTACGTTTTGCTCAGCGTAACGTTTTGCCTCTTCCGCGTCGTTTACGCTGCCACTTGCGACTATTGATCCATGAAAAACAACAACCCATTTCCATGATTGTGATGATTGATCACATTGCCAATCACGCTTTTGTTGCTCAACGATGAGTTCGTAATCGCCAATATCTGTACAGAGTTTTTGTACTTTCCATTCTACTTCAGACATAATGCTAAATCCTTTTTTGTCTTAAACTTAGCCAATGATTATGCCGTTATATTTATCGTTTGCATAATAAAAAAGCCTGCACTATTGGCAGGCTTTTAAAAAATATACTTATGTTTTTTCTAATTGCTAATGTTTTCAGCAATGTTACTTACGCTATCTGCAACTTGCTCTGCTGGAGAGTCTTTGCTGGCTTGGATAGCCAATATTGTTAGTATTCCAATAAGAACAACTGCGATTACGGTTAGTAGACCTTTATTGTTCATGGCTCACCTCTTACTTAGAAGCGGCGCTCTGTACAGATTCACCTGCTTGCTCAATATCTTGACCAGCGCCGTCGAGTGTATTACACGCGCCGAGTGAGATTACGCCGAGTGATAGAAGAGTGAGTGTTAAAAGCTTTGAGTTTTTCATGGTTATAGTCTCCTTTTGAGTTAGTTATATTTTACTAATGTGTAGCCTTGGTAAATGGTTCCAAATTAATTCAGGCGATCGCCTGCTACGAATCCTGCTGCGCTGGCTAAAAGCACTGCTGTTTTTGGGTTGTCGATGATCGGCTGTGCTAGTTCTTCACCAAGTAGGTCGGTAATGATGCCGGTTAATTCAGCAAGTTCATCCGTATGCACCTCTGGCTGTTTTTTACTTTTAGCTATTAAAACACCAGTAAGCGCTGATATGACAGCTGCCCCCATTATGAACGCTGCTGTGATTAGCGCGGCCATGGGTTGCGTAAATTGCGTCATGAGCCATGCATAACCCGATATGATTAAAAACACGACAGCAACGAGCGTCAACAATACGGACAAGGCCATGAGGCCCAGCCCGTATTTGTTTTTACGCATCATGGGCGCTTTGCTGCTCATCATTCCGTTTATAACAATCTGTTCGATCAATGGGATTAGAGCTTTCACGATCTATCTCCGACCGCGTAGAAGCAAGCTTGCGATAAGACCACCAGCGAATGCGATTGCAACGCTTTGTGCTGGTTTTGCTTTAACCTGCTTTTCAACTTTAAGGATTTCTTTTTGTCCTTTTTGTTGAATCTCTGCCAAGCGCGTTTTTGCTATGTCGCTAATTTCGTCTACCTGATTGACGCCATCTTTTTGAACATGCTTTGTAAGCGCGACAACATTGTCTTTGAGAGAATCAATATCTTGTCTGATTTCATTTAATTCTGGGTAATTGCTTTTTGACTTGGGCATAATAATAAACTCCTTTTCGTTTGATATGCCTTGCCAACGGGACATACGAAAAAAAGTTCCTTATAAATTTAAACCATTATGTTTTAGGTGGGGTGAACATGTACCCAACACCGCGCACTGTTCTTATGATATTGGGGCCATTGTCACCGAGTTTTTTCCTTAGACGGCCAATCTGAATATCAATTGCACGATCATACGAATCAAACTCACCGTCGCGGGTTAATTCAAATAACTGCTCACGGCTTAACGCTCTGTTATTCGCAAGCACGAGGGCTTCTAATAATTGAAATTCTCCGGTGGTGATTTCCAATGACTTATTATCGGCATCGAAAAGCTGGAATTGATTTCGGTCTAATATAAAGTCGCCAAATTTGATTGTTTCATTTTTAGCGGATGATGCCTGCGACGCTTTATCGTTTGTATTGGCACCTGATACATTGCGGCGCATTACAACTTTAATGCGCGCAGCTAGCTCACGCATTTCGAATGGCTTGGTCATATAGTCATCAGCGCCCATTTCGAGGCAGACAATTTTCTCTGTTGTGTCGCTTTTACCGCTTAGGACGATAATCGGCACTTGTGTCTTTGCACGAATTTGCGGAATGAGGGCAAGGCCATCAATATCGGGCAAGACAAGGTCGAGTAAAATTACATCCGCATTTACATCTTCCAACTTATCATTCAATTGCATGCCATTACTTGCGGTGGCGACAACGTAGTTCTCACTCTCTAAGTAATGTTTCAAAACGGTTTGTAAGCCTTCGTCATCATCGACAGATAGCACAATCCCTTTATTCATGGGCGTCTTCCTATATTAACACTCTATTCTTATAATTGTTTTGTTACATAAATGATACAAACTATTTCAAAACTATTACATTGCCGACAAATCACAGTTACAGAGTCTGCTTAAGCTCATCTTTAACAGCGAAACAAATCGCGACTTAAAGGAGCTAAATTATGTTTAACAATGCAGAACTTACTGAACAAATGCCACGCTTGGAAAAATTTGCGATGAAGCTTACACGCAAGCAACATGATGCAGATGATTTATTACAGGCAACGTTGCTAAGAGCGATGGAAAAAAAGCACCTCTATAAAGAAGACACAAATCTTTTTAGCTGGACATCGAAGATGATGTATAACCTTTTTGTCTCTAATTATCGTCGTAAAGTTAAATTTGAGACACAATATGATCCAGAAAATTATTTAGAAAAACAAACTGTTGAGCCATCACAAGAATCAGAGATGGAGCTTATGAAAGTGAATGAAGCGATGAGCTTGCTTTCAGAAGAGCACCGTGACGTTCTTGTATATGTTTGCGTTCAAGGTATGCGCTACCAAGAAGTCGCTGACGCTTTGGACATTCCTGTAGGCACAGTCAGATCACGTTTATCAAGAGCGCGTGATCAGCTTCAGAATTTGTTGGATACGCCAAGCGCAAAAGATAGTTATGCCGTTACAGGTAATGCTAAAAGCTTAGGTAACGCTGCTATCGCAGCATAAGTTATTCTTCCTCCACCACCCTTAAAAAACCGATTAAGTCAGCTTAATCGGTTTTTTTTATGACACATTTCCGCGCAATCTTAAGAACCTAAGCATGGTCTTTTTAAGATCGTTTTCATTGATTGGCTTAGGTAAATACGCATCCATTCCCGCAGCGATACATTTATCTTTATCTCCGACCAATGCGTGGGCGGTCATACCGATAATGGGTGTGCGGTCTAAATCCTGCTCCTCTTCGATTTTACGGATTTGCGCAGTCGATGTGAAACCGTCCATTTCGGGCATTTGGATATCCATCAACAGTAAATCGTAATGGTTTTCTCTCCAGAGATTAAGTGCTTCTAGGCCTGTTCTGGCCACGTCGAATTCCATGTCCATTTCTTCGAGGATATAACTTAATACAACGATGTTACCTTCGTAATCTTCAACGAGAAGCACTTTGTCTTTTGCGCTGATCGCGGCTTTTAGCTTGTCATTGATCTTGTTTTTACGCGCTTCGTTTTGATCGTGATCTTCTTGCGTGCCTTCTACTTCCGTGAATGGGATGATGAGCGAGAATGTTGATCCTTTGCCTTTTTTGCTCTCAAGCTTAATGGTGCCGCCCATAAGGGTTGCAAGTTTAAGAGAGATAGGAAGGCCAAGGCCAGTGCCGCCGTATTTGCGTGATACTGAGGCGTCTGCTTGTTTAAAGCGTTCAAAGACTAAACCGAATTGATCTTTAGCCAGGCCAATCCCTGTGTCTTCTACGTCTATGCGCAAGACATCTCCTGCATCAAGTTCTTGTTTTGATGCTTTGACGTGAATATGGCCCTCGTCGGTGAATTTAAGGGCGTTGCCAATCAAGTTGATCAAAATCTGTCTTAGGCGGATGGGGTCATTATACAAATGTGTGCCTTTGACATCTTCGTAATCAAAGACAAAATCGAGCTTTTTTTCGTTCGCGCGCACAGACATAATGCTGACGATGTGTTGAAATGACTCTTCTAAATCAAACGAGACTTCTTCTAATTCTAATTCACCGCTTTCGATTTTTGAAAAATCAAGGATATCTGAAATCAAGTCTTTCAGTGTTGTTGAACTTGCGCTGAGTACGCTGATTAGTTTTTGTTTTTTGTCATCAAGGCCTTCTTTTGATTGCTGCAAAATCTCGGCGGCGCCGCTGATGGTTGTGAGAGGTGTTCTGATTTCATGGCTCATATGAGCAAGGAAATCTGTTTTTGCGCGGTTTGCCTCTTCTGCTTTTGTTTTTGCTTCTTGAAGACGAAGTTCATATTCTTTTGATGCGCTGATATCTGTTTGGGATCCAATTAAGCGGATGGGCTTTCCATTGGAGTCATTTACCAATTTAGCGCGAGCATTGACCCATATCCAACGGCCAGATTTATGCTGCATACGAAATGTATTCGAATATTCGGAGAGTTGCCCATTGAGGTATAAATCAAGATATTCCATGACTTGGTCTTTTTCATCGGGATGCAATTTACTGACAGAGTCATCTAAATGCCCGTTAAAATCGCCTGCTTTATAGCCCAGCATTTCCATGAATTGCTGGGAGTAGAATACTTCGTTGGTTTTAATGTTCCAATCAAAGATACCATCCTGCGTCGCTTCCACCGCAAGAAGGAAGACCTCTTCGCGCTCATTGAGCGCTGTTTCGGCTGCTGATCGTTTTGATTGCGCGCGCAGAAGATAGGCATTGAAAATCATGATGAGAATCAGCGCTGTACCGCCGCCGATAAGAAGCGTGAAGAGATATTGGTTCTTTTTATCTTCAACAATGCGCACTTGGGCATCGAGAGATGCGTATTCTTCGGCAACAAAATCATCGTTTACGCGCGATATATCTGTACGAATTTTGTCGATAACATTTACGTCTTCTAACTTTATTAGTGTGTTATTGGCTTCTTTTTTGTTGGTGCTGTTTTCCAAATGCTCCGAAAACTTAACGTAATATTCTCTTAATTCTTGCAAGCGGCTTTCTTGTGAGGGGCTATCTGCGGTTAGCTCGCTAAGCTCTGCTAAATGTCTTGAGACTTGTGCTTTTTGGTTTTCGTATTGATTTAAAAAACTCTCTTCGCTAGAAATTAAATATCCGCGCTGCGAAGCTAGCATACTAGAGACAAGGCCGCTTAGCTCTTGAGAGGCGATGATTGTTTCATGGGTGCGTGTGATCCAGCTATCTGATTCTGCGATTTTGCGATCGCCGGAAACGAGAACATAGCCCAGCGCCAATGCGCAAGACAGCATAATTGCGCTAAAAATCAAATAGTTTCTTATAAACACGATGGGCATGCGTGACCATACGCTTAAATTGCTGAAATACCAATAAAAAAACGGCATCCGTTAGAATGCCGCTTTTTGGTGAAATATTATTGTTTATACTGGTGGTGCTTTACCTCTTAAAGCATTGATTATTAAACTAATAACAAACAGCGCGAGGAACACAACAAACACGATTTTTGCAATTTCTGCAGACGCAGCGGCAATACCACCGAACCCTAATACCGCAGCGATTAGTGCGATCACTAAAAATGTAACAGCCCAATTTAACATTATTTTCTCCTTTATTCTTGGTCTGCTTGTTCCAACGTGCCAAATAAAAATAAGTTCCTTTTATTTACGGTGGAACTAAATAGCCAGTTTACGCATTGGAGTGAGTGGAAAGGGAGTTAAGGCTATGAGAACATTTACTGATTATGATATACAGGCGCTTATTGATAATGAGTTAAATTATGAAGATTCCAAGGTTGTTCGAAACTATATTCAAAAGAATAAAGATGCGCTGAAACGTCACGATACATTAGCACAACAGAAGAGAATGCTTCAGTCTTGGTGGAAATATAAGAAATCCACTTAAACTCAAGCGACATAGATACAGACATCACAGGCCACTTTTTTAGGTGGCTTTTTTCTTTGGGTAATTATGCTATGAATAGTTTCGATGGGTTTGCCATGGCTTTGTTTTCATAGGATCTTTTGTTTGAAATATTTTTTTACCATTACGGCTATACTTATTCTTTTCCCCCTTATGGCCTTAGGTGTTGAGAGTGCATCAGGCGATAGCGAGGTTTTCCTGTTTTTAGTGCGCAATGTACTGGATGACGTTCTGCTCAATTCTCTGATTATCGTTATCTTTACCAGCGTTGGCGTTTTGGTTTTTGGCGTTAGTTGCGCGTGGGTCCATGTGCATTATAATTTTTTCGGGAAAGGCGTATTGGGGTTTTTATTGATGATGCCCGTTGTTTTTCCCGCTTATATCCTTGCTTATCTTTACACGAATTTTTTTGATGCGGCGGGTGGTTTTTCAGCTTGGTTGGAGCGTATTGACGGGCAATTTTTATTGCCTGATTTTCGATCGGTTTGGGGCGCGTCTTTTATTTTAACATTCTGCCTCTACCCCTATGTTTATATCTTTGCGCGCAATGGGTTTTTGAGCGGTTCGCGCAGTCAGATTGAAAGCGGCACTATGCTTGGCGCTAGTCGGTTCTCACGATTTTTTGACATTGCATTGCCTGCGTCGCGACCGTTTATCATTGTCGGTCTGATGTTGGTGATCATGGAAATACTCGCCGATTATGGAACGATGGATTATTTCGGCCTTAAAGTGTTCTCCACCGTTGTCTATGACGCGTGGGCGGGATATGGCGATATTACGGCCGCGGCGCGGCTGTCGATTTTATTGCTTGGGTTTGTTCTCTGCCTTGTTTGGTTTGAAAAACAACAACGCAAAAAAATGCGATTTTACAGCCTTGAGGTGTCAAAAATTACGCATTCAGCCACGCAGCGCGGCAGTGTGCTGTTAAGCATTTGGTGTTTTATTCCAGTGATGTTGGGGTTTATATTTCCGATGTTTTTATTGCTTCGCATGGTATTAAGCAGTGATAACATTTTGGATCAGATCATTGCCACATTGCCGTATTTATACAACACGTTAGCGGTTTGTTTTATCGCGGCATTATTGGCGATAACATTGTCCTTTGTTCTTACGACGTATAAGCGCAAACATGATAGTGCATTTCATGCCTTTTTATTGAGCATCTGTGGGTTTGGCTATGCGCTGCCGGGGGTTATTCTTGGGCTTGGGTTGTTGCTGATGTCGATCATATTTTCACGCATGGAGATATTGGTTACAGGCACATTTTTGTTTTTGATCATTGGCTATCTCATTCGGTTTTTGAATATATCAATCAAAGGGTTGGATGCAGGATATGAGAAAATTAGTCCCTCGATTGATGATGCAGGGCGTTTGAGCGGATATGGGTCATTTTATGATGCGTGGAAAATCAAATTGCCGCTGCTTTTTCCGGCAATGATTAGCGCGGGGCTGCTGATAAGCGTGGAGGTGATTAAAGAATTGCCTCTCACGCTTATATTACGGCCCTTTGATTTTGATACGCTGGCTATTCGTACGTATAATTTTGCCTCTGATGAGCGGTTATCGGAAGCGGCGTTTCCGGCTTTGTTCATTGTTTTAGCCGGATGCATTCCGATTACGCTTTTGCAACGTTACACACGCTTGTCGTCTTGATTTATTGGAAACCAATTGTGTCGAAAATCATTTTGGCACGTTTTTGATTTACGCCAAATTCGCGCACATTAATGTTCTGCGCTTTGAAATCTTTATTGGCCTCTACTGTTTCATTGACCTTGACACCGTCGACGACCGGATATTCGTTATTACCGTCAGCGAAATAGGCTTGCGCGGTTTTTGATGTGAGGTATTCCAAGAATTTCACAGCAGCTTCTTTATTTTTGGCATGTTTTACAACGCCTGCGCCAGAGATGTTTATATGTGTGCCTTTCCCGTTTTGATCAGGGAATACGACGCCAATGTTTTTGACGATTTCCTTGTCTTCAGCGGCATCGGAGCGTTGCATGCGAAAGAGATAGTAGCTGTTTACCAGCGCGATATCACATATATCACGGGCAACTGCTTTGATTTGATCAGTGTCACCGCCTTGGGGTTTTCTGGCGAGGTTATCCAATACACCTTGCGCCCATTTGGTTGCTGCCTGCTCACCGTCTTGTGCGATCATGCTTGATAGGAGTGAGAGGTTGTAGATGTTGCTGGATGAGCGCACGCAGACGCGGCCTTTGTATTTTGGGTCTGCTAAATCTTGATATGATGTGATTTCGCCTTCGCTGATTTTTTCGGTGTTGTAGGCTATCACACGGGCGCGAGTCGAAAAGCCAAACCATTGGCCCTCGGGGTGGCGAAGATTGGCGGGGATTGTTTCATTGAGTATTTCAGAATTGATTGGCTGGAATAATCCTGCTTCTTCAGCGCGCCAGAGCATGCCGGCATCCACAGTGATAAGAAGATCAGCGGGGCTTAGGTCGCCTTCTTGTTCTAATCTGGCGATCAGCGCGTCGCCTTTGCCGTCTACGCGTTTGATGTTGATCCCTGTTTGCGCCGTAAAATCATCGTATAAGGCTTCATCGGTGTCGTAATGGCGCGATGAATATATATGCAATATGTTTTCATCTTTGGCTGCTTTTTCCTGCGCGCTTGCGGCGTATGATATAAGAAAAGATGATAGCAAAGTCAGCGTTAAAGCGATATTTTTCAACATTATTGATGCCTTTTTTTGTTTGTGATTGAGAATTATTCTTATCTGCTCTATATCTGTATATATATCCGAGATCAATAAGGAATTTTATTTTGTCGCCTCACGCACCAGAACAAGAGATTTTACTTAAAATCGATGATGTGAATTTTTCTTATGCGCAAAAGCAGAAAAAAGCTTTGGGTGTGCTAAAGCATATTTCGCTTGATATCTATCAGGGTGAGTTTTTGTGTTTGCTTGGGCCTTCGGGCTGTGGCAAGACGACGCTGTTGCGGCTGATTGCGGGGCTGGAAGATCCTGCTCATGGTATGATTAGCGCGCCTGATGGACACGCATCCGCGCCAAAGGTTGGGATGGTTTTTCAAGACCTCGCCTTGTTCCCCCATATGAGCGTCCGTGGCAATATCGCTTATGCCCTACGGCGTTATCCGCGTAAAGACAAACAAGCGCGCATTGATGAAATGTTAACGCTGGCGGGGTTATGCGATAAGGGTGACGCGGCGCCACATGAATTATCCGGCGGTCAAAAGCAACGTTTGGCGGTTGTGCGTGCCTTGGCGGCTGCCCCTGATTTGATTTTGATGGATGAACCATTTGCGGCGCAAGATGCAGGGCGGCGTTCAAAGATTCGTGATGATGTCATGCATATTCTTAGAAAAGCGGGTGTTGCCGCGGTTTTGGTGACACATGATCCAGAAGAAGCGATGCAATTTGCGGATCGGCTTGCGATTTTGAATGATGGGAAAATTGAGCAAATTGGCACACCGCATGATGTTTATAGCCATCCTAAGAATGCTTTTGTTGCTTCGTTTTTCGGGGATGTGAATGTGTTAAAAGGGCAAGTTGTGCAGGGCTGCGTTCGGACGTCGATTGGAAATATCCCTGCGCCTGATTTTAGTGATGGCACATATGTGAATATTATTATCCGACCAGAGGCGCTGAAATTATCGGCGCACACGCCCGATATTGATCATAATCAGCCAGAGTATGAACATGCTCATGTGCGCGTGAGTGAAAGGAAATATTTAGGGCGTTCCACGCTCGTTCACATGGACACACATGATATTGATCATAAAGATCATGATACAATTCACATACATGCGCGCGTGCCGGGTGCTTTTCTTGACACACGGCACGATGTTCACGATATTTTCTTAGATCAATCTCAAATCTTTATATTTGAAGATTGTTGATATTTTACAATGCATTAACGCGTTGCGATGATGTAAACCGCATGAATGATACCGGGCACGAAACCGAAAATTGTCAAAATGATGTTAATCCAGAAATGTTTTGTCAAACCGACTTCAAAGAATACACCAAGGGGTGGAAGTATTACGGCTAAAATGATTTTGATTACATCGCTGAGTAGGCTGTCATTTGTTCTTGCTAGTGGCATTTAAATTCTCCTTTACTTGTTTTTTATTTATTGTTGTCTTGTGCCCTCCTACGATTAGCGACGTTTTTTAGTTCCTTTGTTCATTTGTAAGTTTTTTAAATTTATCAATTTTTGCAGTAAAAAGATGGCATGTAGCATGTGATATGCTATGAAAATAGTATGATCAAACGTGACAAAATCGTTGTATTTACTGATTTAGATGGCAGTTTTCTTGACCATGATAGCTATGATTACAGCCCAGCTCTGCATGCTTTAGAGCGTTTAAAAACACTTAATATTCCTGTTATTGCAACGACGAGCAAAACACTGGCGGAAATTGATGCGTTGAATTTGCCCTTTGTTGGACAGGCGCGCATTGCGGAAAATGGAACTGTGGTTTTTGATGGGTATGACCACAATGCAGTGGGTATGGATTACGGCGAGATACGTCAATTTTTGGATAGCGTTCCAGATGCAATGCGCAGGCATATTGTTGGATTTGGCGATATGCATGTTGAGGATGTTATTGAACATACGGGACTTTCTGAACAACAAGCGGTATTGGCCAAAGATCGATTGGGCAGTGAACCGTTTTTATGGGGCGGCGATCAGGCGGGATTTCGCGCCCTAGAAAGCCGTGCTCAGGATGCAGGATTGATGATTGTTCAGGGGGGGCGTTTTTATCACTTGATGAGCGCATGCGGCGGAAAAGATAAAGCTATTCATATGCTTATCACTCAGTGGAAAGACGCGGAGCCTGACACGAATTTTATAACCGTGGCGCTTGGTGATGGGCCCAATGATGCGGATATGTTGGCATCGGTTGATTACGGGATTAAAATTCCCAATGCCAGCGGCCATGATTTTAGCATCTCTGATGCGCGAGGAAAGATTATTGATGCGCCCAAAGCAGGACCAGAGGGTTGGAACCTGTCTATGCTTGCATTGTTAGAGAGATTGTCTTTTTAGGGAAAATTTACTATGGTATTTGCGTATGGCTGATTTTCATCAAAATGGCGTTGTTTCAACGCTTCACAATTTAACCAACCGTCCGGTTGAAGAATTAGAAACATTACTGGTGAAATATTCAAAAAAGCGCCCTATGACGCTTGTTTTGCCTTCGCTCTTTTCGGAGCTTGAGGGAGATGCGCTTAAGCATATTGTCGATGAGCTTTCCCATGTTCCTTATCTTGATAATATTGTCATTGGATTGGATCAGGCGGATCGCGAGCAATTTCAATATGCGAAGAATTATTTTTCTACATTGCCGCAAAAGCATACAATTTTATGGAATGACGGGCCGCGATTGCGTGCGATTGATAAGCAATTGGCCGCGCAGGATTTGGCGCCGCTTGCGCCGGGTAAAGGGCGCAATGTGTGGTATTGCTTTGGTTATGTTTTGGCGGGATGTCCAGAGACCAAAGTTGTTGGCCTGCATGATTGTGACATTTTAACCTATGAGCGCGGCATGGTTGCGCGTTTGTTTTACCCCGTAGCCAATCCCAATTTCAGCTATATTTTTTCCAAGGGATATTATGCCCGCATTGCGGAAGGGAAAATGAATGGACGCGTGATGCGCATGCTTGTTACGCCGCTGATTAAGGCGATGCGCAAAGTTTATGGCGATGATCCGTATCTTGAGTATTTAGCCGCGTTTCGTTATCCGCTTGCGGGGGAATTTGCGATGCATGTGGATGCGATGTCCGATATTCGCATTCCCAATGATTGGGGTTTGGAGATTGGTACGCTGTCAGAAATTCGCCGGAATTATTCAACCAATGTGATCTGTCAGGTCGAATTGGCGGATAATTATGATCATAAACATCAAGACGTCTCTAGCGAGGATTCGAGCAAGGGATTATCGAAGATGAGCATTGATATCATTGTCTCGATCTTTCGAAAGATGGCCACGGATGGGCATATTATCTCCGAAGAAAGCTTACGCTCAGTCAAGGCCACGTATTTGCGCACTGCGATGGATATGGTCGAGATGTATAAGCATGACGCGACCATTAATGGGCTGTCTTATAATGTGCATTTGGAAGAAAAAACGGTTGAATTATTTGCCGCCAATATTATCGAAGCAGGCCATGATTTTCTTAATCACCCCACCGACGCGCCATTTGTGCCGCGTTGGAACCGCGTGAAATATGCTATCCCTGATATTATGGAGCAGATTGCGGAAGCGGTAAGATTGGACAATGAAGAATAAGCGCGGAGGATCGGCGCTTTATTTGGCTATATTTGTGATCCACATGCTTTGATAGGGCGCGATGATGAGGTCGTTTTCGCGGTTTTCAAACACCTGATCGGTCAGCAAATCTTTCCATTTCACCCCTGAATACAGGTTCAAATGATGCAGCGCGATTTCGCGGTCTTTGTTTGTGATGTTTGTGATGCAAAACAAATGTTGTTTGCGATCCTCGCTTTGACGCCAGAACCCAAAGAAGCCCTCAGGGAGTTGGAGTGTGAATTGGATTGCGTTGGGATGAAATGCGGGTTGTTGTGTGCGTATAGTGATGATGCGTTTGATTTCATTGAAGATGTATGATTTTTCAGATTTAGGATCGTTCAGCGCCGCGTATAGATCATCGTAATTATATTGATGGCGGTTTATACCGCGCTTGCTGCCTGTTCGTTTGTATTTTTCATGGTCATTTGGGGTTGCCAAGAGGGAATGGATATAAAAAGCGGGAACCCCCTCTAACCCTAGCATGATGGTTTGAGATGCGATGAAACGCTCGCTTTGGAAATTATCTTCGCCGTTGATCGTACCTTTAAGTGCGTCATAGAGCGATATATTCATCTCATAGGGTTTTTCTGTGCCGTCTTCGCCGGTGCGCATGCTGATTTCTCCGCCGAAATTGCGCACGGTTTCGATCATTTCCTCGAAATCTTCATCCATTAAAATACCCGCGGCAGGACGAAGACCAATGCCGTCATGCCCCGCGACAAAGTTCAGATATGCACAGCCTTGTTGGGTTGGCGGTAATTCCATCAGCCATTTTTTCAAATAATATTCATTGCCCGTCAAAAGCGCCTGTATCAAAAGCGGCGGCAGGGAAAAGTTATAAATGAGATGCGCTTCGTTTTGATTGCCGAAATAGGTCAGGTTTTCATGGTTGGGGACATTTGTTTCGGTAATGATGAGGACATCTTCCTCGTAATAATCAATGAGCGTGCGGAACAGGCGTATGATTTCGTGTGTTTGCGGCAGATGAATACATTCAGAGCCGATTTCCTTCCAGAGGAAGGCGACCGCATCAAGGCGAAAGATACGAATATTGTTATTTAGATACACGCGCATAATGTCAATAAAGGCAAGCAAGACATCAGGGTTGGTGAAATCCAAATCAACCTGATCGGGGCCGAAGGTACACCAGAGATGTTTTGGGCCGTCGGCGGTTTGATATTCGGTCAATAAGGGGGATGGGCGCGGCCTTATCACGCGGGAGATATCATCATCGGTATTTGCCGTAAAGAAATAGTCTTTATACGGCTCCTCGCCTTTTAAAAAGCCGTCAAACCAATTGCCTTTGGCGGATGCGTGGTTGATGACGATATCCGACATTAAGCGGAAATCAGCGCCGATCGCTTTGATATCTTCCCAGTCGCCTAGATCCTCGCGCACGGCGTGGTAATCCATCACGGAAAACCCGTCATCGGAGCTGTATGGGAAAAAGGGGAGGATGTGGACGCCGCTGATTGCGCCGTCTAATTCTTCTTTGAGGAAAGTGTGCAGGGTTTTTAGCGGCTCTTGCCCCGCTTTTTTGATCGTATCGCCATATGTGATTAAAAGTGTTGTCTGCTCAGACCATGCGCCTTTTCCAGGGAGATGTGATTCTTTTGCTTTCTTTCCGCCTGATGTTGGCCAGAAAGTTGAGATAATCTCATCGGCCAAGCGCTCGTGATTGCGTTCAGGGTAAATGCGTTTGATGTGATTAATGAGTTTTTGTTTTAGAGTTTCAATAGCCATCACATAGTATTTACCACATTGCCCCGAAAAGTCATCAGCGCTTATTTTACTTATCCTTCATGTAGGTCATGGCAATAGCAGGAAAACGCGGTAGTCATTTACATTCGTGAAGGTTGGCCCCGTTTTAACAAGTGCATTTATCTGTTGGAAAAAATGATAGGAGTCGTTGTTCGATAAATATTCGGCTGGGTTTAAGCCATTTTCTTTGGCATGTTTTAATGTGCCTGGCGTGATCAGCGCACCAGCGTTATCTACGCTGCCGTCTATGCCATCGGTGTCGCAGGCCATAGCGTATATTTTGGGGTCTTGTTCTAACAGCATGGCGGATTGGAGCATGAATTGTGTATTGGGCCCGCCCGCGCCGTTTCCGGTGATGTGCACGGTTGTTTCACCGCCTGACAAAAGCGCGCATGGCAGTTTAATATTTGTCTCGCCGTTATAAATTTTCTTTATAAAATCAACATGCTCATGGGCGCATTGATTTGTATCGCCTTGCATTTCAGCGTTAAGGATATGCGTGTGAAAGCCTTGTTCTTGCCAGAAGTTTTGGGCGGTTTTTAAGGCGTGGTTTGGTGTGGCGATGAGGTGGTATTCATGGTTTTTAAAAATCGGATCGTTTGGTTTTGGGGTTTCGTTGGCTGGGTTTTCTAATGCGGCGAGAATTGATGGGGCGGGTTTAATGGCGTAACGCTTTATGATGGATTTTGCGTCATTCAGGGTGGAAGGATCAGCGACGGTTGCGCCGGATGCGATGATGGCGGGATCATCCCCTGTGACATCGGAAATGGCGAGTGTGATCAGCTTATTGTTGCCTGCGTATTTTGCCAATCCTCCACCTAACGCTTTGTTGACGTGTTTGCGTACGACGTTCATGTCTTGGATGGGTGCGCCGCATGACAAGAGCATTTTATTAAGATCCTGAAGCGCTTTGAATGGGATGCCGTCTATGGGCGCAGTTAAGAGTGAAGAGCCACCGCCTGAGATGAGACAGATGATGATGTCTTCGGGCGATGCCGTTTTCAGGCAGTTTATAATCGCCTCAACAGCCGATGCGCCGGCTTCATCGGGGACGGGGTGAGAGGCTTCTAAGATTTTGATGTTTTTGGTGGGGGCGCTATGTCCATATCGCGTGACCACAATGCCTTCGCATTGTCCTTCATAATCTCTTTCAAATGCGCAGGCCATGGCGGCGGATGCTTTGCCCGCGCCTATTACGATTATCTTTTGACCCTCTTGGGGCTTTGGGATGAAGGGTTTTAGGCAGATATCGGGATGGACGCTTTCATATACCGCTTTAAAGCTGTCTTTTAATAATTGCTCGTAATCTTTCATCACATTAATAATCCCATTTCCACATCACCCCTGCCCCGGCTTGCGCGTCTTGGCCAACTTCACTTTCCAGGTTGATATTAGGGGTAAGCTCGACCTGAATTTTTGCTGTGCCTGATTGTTCGCCTGCGCCTTTTTCCAATTCAAGATAAACATCCTCGCTCAGATATTTTCCAACACCTGCGGTTGCTTCGCCTTCATCATTGGTGTCGATGCGAATATCATCCAGCCCAGTAATATTGCGTAAAGTGCCCAATGGGTCGAGTCCGCCACCACCTTTTCCGGTAAAGCGATCCAGTGTTTGTTTGAGTTGAATGGCTTGAAAGGGTGAGATTTTGGTCAAGTTTTGTCCAAAGAGAATTTGTGACATGATTTCATCTTGGGGCAGTGACGGCACGGATGTCAGCTTAATCTCTGGGTTTTGAACTTCGCCTGTTAGGTTCACTGATGCTTTAATGTCATCCGCGTCAGTTGTGGCGACAATGTCCAGATATGGTGATGGCGGGACGCTTCCCAAGAAGCGTAACAGCGCGCGATCAAGGGTAAAGCGGCGGCCAAATTCTTCGTAACGTCCGCGTTTAGAGCTGAATTCGCCGTTGATTTTCGGATCATCCAGCGTGCCATCCACATCCAGCTTTCCGCCAAATTCTGCATCTAGCCCCCATCCGCGTACGAATATGCGGTCTTTGGCGTTTATTTTCATATCGAGCGTTATGCTTTTAAGGCTCTCGGTTTGTCCAGCGCTATTATTTTTTTCAACGATATTCAGCTCCGGGATTGTGCTTTGGAAGCGTTCGGGGATGTTGATGTTAAATTCGCCGAGGTCGATATCACCAGACACTGCGTATCCTTTCGCACGACCCTCAAGGTCGAGTGACGCGGATAATGAGCCCTTAGCGAGGTCACTGTCGAGGAGTAAGAAATCCTTCACGTTCATATCTATTTTTGTGTTTTCTGGATTGGTGTAGTGGACCTGTCCACTTGCGTCTAACGTACCGCCTTTGCCATCAATGGCGGTGAGCGATTTAACGGTGAGCATATATTCGTCCGCGCCTGCTGTCATATTTATATCTGACAGGGCGATGCCGTATTCATCCATTGTGTATGTACCGTTTTCCATCAAGACATCTGCGGTGATGTCGGGCGCGCCAACTGTCCCGCCGATTGTGGCCTGGGCGGAGATAGCACCGCTCATTTTCTGCCCCACGGGCAGTAAGATCGCAGATAGTGTTTTTGCCGATGCATTGATATCGGCTTTACCGCTGAGCGGTGTTGATTGCGGCATTTCAAATATGAAGGGGTTAAGCGATAATTTTAACGGGATGGCGGCGGATGCACGCATTGTTTCAACAGCGTCACCGACACCCGTCACATTTAAACTCGCCTCACCATTATTATAGTTAGCCTTCGCAGAGAGGGTTATATCGGCATTTTTTGTGATGGCGATGGGGGTTAAATCGAAATTACCCATGATTTGTGGTGCGTTCATTGCCCCCGAGATTTTTGCATCCGCATTCATGGATAGATTTGTAAATTGTTCAGGCAGAGGGATGGGTAAGTTTGCGAGATTGAATGCATTTGATTTCAGTGTCACATCCAATTCTTGCGTGTTGGCCATTCCGTTTAAAGTTATAAGGGAGCCTTTGGTTGTAAATTTGAGATTAATGTCATTCGCGCTGATCTCTGATTTTTGAATGCCGCTTATTGTCGCACCGCCATTGGCCTTGAAATCCTGAAGCGCGTTACCATTCATGTTGAGCGCGAGGGCATAAACATCGTTTTCTTTTTGTGTGATGGTCGCGTCCACTGATGTCATAATGATATCTGACGTGGGGCGCAGACCGTTTGCCTTTAGCGTCATTGCGCTTGGCCATGGCGTTTTGATGTCTTTGATGGTGGCCGTTAGATCGGCGGTTTTTAGGGTTATGGTGTCATAGGCTGCATTGTTAATGGAGGCTTTTATCGCCGCGCTTTGTGTGTTTTCTTGATCTGACAATGTTATATCGGCGTTGATACTGCCTGCGATATTGGTGCCGATCAGGTCGCTATAGGGGGATAGATTTGATGCCTTTACTGTTATTAGGCCATCCGCGATGCTTGTTTTCGTATTGATCATTACATTGCCGTTTAATGCTATATCGGGTGCGGTAGCATTTATATTTTTGATACGGATCGTATCTTTTTTCTTATCAAACAATGTGCTTATTTTAATCGGTTTTTCTTTATAGGTTGTATTCAGGGATGCCTGGCCTAGCGGGGATGCGGCGATGTTATCGTCAATGATCGTGAACTCGACATCACCTAAACCTCTCTCGGATAAGAATGCCCCGCTCGCGCCGCCAGATGCATCTATTTTTAAGGTGTCGAAGGGACCGGATAATGATGCCTTGATCTGCGCATTGCCGTTTATGCCACTTGCGAATGCTGATAACTCTTTGACATGCGCGCTGCCAGTGATATCAACGCTTCTGTCTTCTCCCAAATTGATATCCCCCATAATATTCGCATCCAAATTAGCATTATCTGCGTTGGCCTTGTTCAGGGTGAGCAGTAGAGATTGCGGGTCAAAATTTGCGTCTATTTTTACGTTTTCAGGCAGCCATGCGGGGAGCGGGGAGGAGGCTTGAGTTATATTGAGGGCAGCGTTTAATTGCGCAATTTTACTTAGATTAAGCTTTGCGTTGAGGCTTGGCGAGAGAGTGAGCGCCGTTCCGAATATTTTTTCATTGATGTTGAGTGTTTCGATATCGAAGCTGTTTATCGCGAGGGATTTGAAATAGATATCGGGCAATGAAAACGGCGATAAGGTGGTTGGCTCTTTATCCTCTTCCTTGGTTTTGCTTTCTGGTAAGCGGTGGAGGGTTAAGGTTTTTATTCCTAACGACAGGCCAAGGCGACGCATGCCGATCACGCCTATCACATCGGGATGGAGTGTAATCTCATCGGCTTGTGCGATCATTCCTTGTTCGTCTGATATCTCAAGGCCGATGAGGCGGATGCTTTGCGGGGTGTGGTATGATAATTTTTGGTAATCAATGTTATACCCTGATGCTTCAGTTGCGGCCATGATTTGTGTTTTTGTCCAGTCTTTTCCGTCTTGGCTATTGAGCCACACAACGCCCCCAAGAAAGGCGAGTTCGACCATTAAAAACAGCGCGAAAATGATCGATAGGCTCCATATGATGAGCTTTGAAAAGCGTTCGAACACTGTGCCGAGGCTTATGAGTATTGATTTTATCATTGCTTTCATACCTCCTGCCTTTAAAACGCCTGACCGATGCTAATGTAGAATTGATAATTTTGATCGAGATTCTCACGTTGGTTGATCGGGATCGCCACATCAAACCTCAATGGGCCGAAATCTGTGTAATAGCGCATTCCTAAACCTGCGCCGATTGATAGGTCGCTCATATCGGGGGAAACACTTTCTGATACGCTTCCCGCGTCGACGAAGGCAACGGCGCCAAGGGTTTTGGTGAATTTCCAACGAAACTCGGCCGCGCTTGTTACGAGCGAACGTCCGCCCGATGGGTCGCCATCGTTAAAGGGGCCAACCTCTTGATAGCCGAAGCCGCGAATTGAACCGCCACCGCCTGCGTAAAAACGTTCGGTTGCAGGGATGTCATCGACACTGCCGCCGACAATGCTTCCTGCGTTTGCGCGCACCGCCAGAACAATATCCGGCTTATCACTGAGATCAATATAAGTTCTGCCGCCTGCTTCGAATTTGGTGAAGGGATCGCTTTGTCCTAGCACGTCATAGAACGGTTCTATGCTTGCCTTTAACTGCCATCCTTTATGCGGGTCGAGCGGGTCATCGCGATTATCAAATAGGATGCTGTTTGGGAATGACACGAGACCGAATGTATCGGTGCTTTCTTCATCCGTGATTTCGGAGAATGTTAAATTCACACCTGTATTGCCAGAGAGGGTTTTGGTGAATTGGCGTTTGATGCTTGCGCCTAAATCGAGGGCGGTTTCTTCGAACGCGTCAGTATCTTGCATGCGCAGGGCAGTGCTTAATTCAAGGCTTTGATCTTTACGCAAGAAATAAGGTTGCGAGAAATCCGCGTCTAGGCTTTGGTTGATTTGGCTCATATTAAGCTCTGCGTTTAGCTTTTCTCCGCCGCCGCGTAAATTGCGATGCTCCCACCCTAAAACGATCCCTGCCCCTTCGTCGGTGTAATAGCTAACGCCTGCTTTTACGCTACGGTGGGCGCGTTCTTTGAGGGTAATGGTTATATCGACATTTCCGTTTTCATCGGGTGCTTCGGGTAAGGTGCTGTCCGCGCGGACGAATAATCCGGTTTGGAGGAGTGCATTCCTCAGGCTTATGATTTTTTCACGCCGAAAACATGCGCCTTCTTTCCATGGCATCAGGTTTTTTAGATAGCTGTCTTTGACGCTTTCTTGTCCTTGGAATGTTGTTTTGCCAAAAGTGGCGGGCGCGCCTACATCCACGATATATTTTAGCGCAGCGGTTTTTGTGTTTTTGTTCAAAATCACTTCATGATCTACATTGATGGAAAAGTAGCATTTATCTTTTTGAACATTCTCATAAAGCTTAGCTTGCGCGTTTAAAATCGGTAAGGCTTTAAGCGGCTGGTTTGCGCTGACGCTATCATTGTTGAAATATTGCGCCATATTTTCAGGCTCGATTGTTACATCGGATATCGTGAAGATTTCTCCTGTATCTATCGTATAGATGCCCGTTAAGGCTTGTGATTGATTGTCTTCAAATTGAACGCGGGCATCATAAAATCCTTTGGCTTTTAAAGCTTTGAGGAGGTCCGCTTCGATTGATTGTTCTCTTGCGGTTTCTGCACGCTCGAAACTGGCCGTGCCAGCGTCATAGGCGATGGCTTCAACGGTACGATCGGTGATGATTGTATCGAGATATTCTTTTACATCGCTGTCGTCGCTTACTCCTTGGATTGTGTAATCTACGCTCTGACCGAGAAGCGCGTCGTCGAGACATGCGCTAAGGGCTATGATGCTGGCGAACAACATAGTGGATCGTAAGAAAAAGCCGCGGCGTATAAGCATTTTTTAAACATACAATGTTCTGCATTTTCTACAATTGCAAAACGCCTTTATTATGGGTTTAAGCTTAGAATTCTTATTCCATTTCATTTTCAAGGCGCTCTGCCACCGCTTTCGGGGAGCCGGTTTTGCGCGCAATGAGGCTGTAGGCGGCTGGCACAATAAACAGTGTGAAAATGGTAGCGGCCAAAACACCGAAAAGGACAACGATGCCGATTGATATGCGTGTTTCCGCACCTGCACCACTGGATAAGATAAGCGGGATGGTTCCGGCGATGGTTGTTAAACCCGTCATAAGGATGGGACGGAAACGCACCTCTGATGCCTGCACGAGGGCGCGTGAAAATCTGACGCCCTCGTCGCGCAATTGGTTGGCAAATTCAACAATCAAAATTCCATTTTTAGCGGCAAGGCCGACCAGCATGATCAATCCGATTTGGGAATATATGTTGAGCGTGCCGCCCATGACATATAGCCCGAACAAGCCACCACCAGTCGCCAGTGGCACAGTCAGCATGATAACAAGCGGATGGATGTAGCTTTCGAATTGTGCGGCGAGGACTAAAAACACCACAGCGAGGCCGAGCATGAAGACGAATATGATGGAATTGCCGGAGGTGATAAAATCACGGCTTTGCCCTTTATAGTCGATGACCGCTTCTTCGGGCAAATTTTCGCGCACTAGATTTTCTAAATGCGTCAATGCGTCGCCGAGTGCGTAGCCTTCTTTCAAATTTGCTTCCAATGTGATTGCGCGGATGCGGTTGTAACGGGACAATGTTTCCGCTGCGCCGTATTCGGTGATCTTGACCAGATTAGACAGCGGGATCAGCTCTCCTGTGCGTTCTGATCGAACATAGATGCTTTTGATATCGCTGAATGATGTTTGTGTGCTTCGCCCACCTTCGATCACAACGTCGTATTCCTCGCCATTATCCATGAATGTCGTGACGTTTCGCCCGCCCATTAATGTCTGCAAGGTTTCACCAATTTCCGAGATGCTGACGCCTAAATCTGCGGCGCGGTCGTAATCGACGGTGAAATCAATTTGTGGGCGTGTTTCTTTGTAATCACTGTCCAACCCTTCGAATCCGGGGTTATTCTCTTCAATTTTTTGCAAGATAATATCGCGCCACTCGGCCAGTTCTTCATAGGTTGATCCGCCGAGCACGAATTGTACGGGCTTTTGCGCGCCGCCGCCGAGGCCTTGTCGCATCACGGGAAAGGCACGTATGCCGGGTAGGTCAGAGAGTTTCACACGCACTTCATCCATGATCGTAAACGCGGAACGTCGGCTTGCCCAATCTTCCAAGATAACAATCACAAAGCCGCTGTTGAAGTTTTCGATATTACCAAAGCCACGTGGCGCGCGGATGAGGAGGCGCTTAAATTCACCGCTATCGACATATGGCATAAGGCGCTCTTCGATCACATCCATATATTCCTCGATATAGGAATAGCTTGAACCTTCGGGGGCGTTAACAATGACGAAGAATGCGCCGCGATCTTCTTGGGGGGTGAATTCTTGAGTGACATTGAAATACAGCCATCCTGCACCGCCAAAGAGAGCAAGAAACATTGCGATCATAACGAGCGGATAGCGCAGGCATTTTATCAAAACTGTCATGTATCCGCGTCGCATTGCACCGAATACGGATTCAATTGTGCGTAAAAAAGCATTGGGTTTATCGTTTTCAGGGTCTGCCTTTTTCAAAATCTTTGATGCCATGACGGGCACAAGGGTCAAAGCGACGAGCGATGAGAAACCGACCGCGGCGGCAATGGTAAGAGCAAATTCGGTGAAGAGGCGTCCGATATCCCCTTCTAGAAAGGTAATAGGCACAAACACTGCAATCAAAACAAGCGTTGTTGCGACAACGGCAAAGCCAACTTGGCGTGCGCCTTTATAGGCAGCAACCAAAGGGGTTTCGCCTTTTTCCTGTATCCTGCGTACGATATTTTCGAGCATGACAATCGCATCATCCACGACCAAGCCAATCGCCAGCACCAGCGCCAACAGGGTCAACAAGTTGATTGAAAAGCCGAGCGCGTAAATAACAATGAAAGATGCGATTACCGAGACGGGCACGGTTACGGCAGGGATGAGCATCGCGCGGACGCTCCCTAAAAATATATAAATTACAAACACAACGCAGCCGATTGCGATGAATAATGTCTTATAGACTTCCGCGATTGATGCCTCGATGAAGACTGCCGCGTCGTAGCTTTGTGAGATATTCATCCCTTCGGGCAGGCTTTTCACCAGTTTATCGGTCAGTTGTTTGGTGGCGTCAGATACATCAATTGTGTTGGCGGTTGATTGCTTAATGACGCCGATGCCAACCATGGGTATTTCATTGCCGCGGAACATGATGCGGTCTTCTTCGACACCTTTTTCCACGCGCGCCACATCACCCAAGCGCACAAGGTATCCATCATCACCGCGCGCTAGCACTAATTTTGCGAAATCTTCGGGGGCTTGGAAATTGCGCTCAACGCGTGCTTTGAAAATGCGCTCGTCTGATTGCAGGCTTCCTGCGGGAAGTTCCACGTTTTCCGAACGCATCGCACGCTCCACATCGTTCGCGGTCAGATTGCGCGCCGCCAGAGCTTTACGATCCAGCCAGACGCGCATAGCATAGCGCAAGCCGCCGCCAACGCGGATACGTGCAACCCCGTCTAAGGCAGAATATTGATCAACCAGATAGCGCTCCGCATAATCGGTTAGCTCTGGCACGGTCATGGTGTCGCTGGATAGGTTTTGCCAAATGATAACGTCATCGTTGCTGTCGACTTTTTGAACCTCTGGTGGTTCTGCTTCTTCGGGCAGATTGTCCTGGATGCCGGATATGCGATCGCGCACGTCATTGGCGGCCTCGTTCACATCGCGGTTGATTGAAAATTGGATGGTAACGTTTGATTGGCCGTCTTGTGAGGATGATTCAACAAATTCAATCCCCTCCACGCCCGCGATGCGTTCTTCGATTAATTCTGTAACACGGGTTTCCACGACATTGGCGGGCGCGCCGGGATATTCGACCTCAACGGTGACAATGGGAGGGTCTATGTCAGGATATTCGCGCAATGATAAACGGTCAAATGACACAAGGCCAAATGCGATGAGCAACAGCGATATAACACTGGCGAAAACGGGGCGTTTTACGGAGATATCGGAAATTAGCATTATTGCGCGGCCTTTTTCTGGTCGGAATTGTTTTGCTCTAATAACTCTTTGAGCGGCTCGTTATCTTTTTGAACAGCGGTGATTTTAAGCGGTGCACCGGGGCGTACACGCATAGTGCCGTGGGTCACAATTTTTTCGCCTTCTTCGAGGCCTGATAAAATTTCTACACTGCCGAATTGACGTGCGCCTAGCTCAACCTTACGGCGCTCTGCACTCGTTTTTCCGTCCGTTGTGGTGACAACAAGCACATAGTTATCAGCGCCATTGGCGGTTAATGTTTCTTCGGGGATGATCAGGGCTTTTCGTGGATTTTTTTGTAGTACCACATGCATTAATAGGCCGGGCTTTAGCTTGCCATCTGCGTTATCAATGATTGCGCGGGCTTCAATTGAACGTGTCACTGGATCAATGCGGCTGTCGACATTTGCGATTTCGCCTTTGAATACATCCTCAGGATAGGCCTGTGTTGTTGCTTCAATAATTACGCCTGGCTTTAGGGTCGATAAGAAAACTTCCGGCACCGAGAAATCCAGCTTCATTACGGTGACGTCATCAATCGTGGTGATCATAGATCCGGGTTGAGCAAGTGCGCCGACGCTAATATTGCGTAGGCCTAGAACTCCATCATAGGGGGCTTTAATGATACGCTGATTGATGCGGGCTTGGGTTGCGTCGACACGTGCCTTTGCGCCGGCGGCTACGCGTTTGCTTTCATCAAGAACAGATGCGGATGCGGCTCCCTTGGATACGAGTGGAGAGAGGCGGTTGACTTGACGCTCGGCCTCATTCAAGAAAGATTTTTGCTCTTCAAGCTCCGCTAATTCTTCTGCGGCGTCCATTTCTAAAAGGATATCGCCTTGTTTTACGGTTTGGTTGTCTTCAAAGGAAATTTTTGTCACCAATTCTGTCACAGAAGAGGCTAAATCGACACTTTCATTGGCTTTAAGTGTGCCAAGGGCTTCAACTTCGTCAGCAAAAGAGCTGCGTTTGACTTCGGTCACAACGACCGGTGTTGCGGATTCTGCTTTGTCTTGCGCAAGAGCCGCCGCGCTTATGCTTGTTGCAAAGGTGATCATGCATAACGCCAGTTTAAGGGTGCGCATTGTTGTAATCCTTTTTATTGAGAAGAATGGGCGAGAGATTTTGAGTATCGGTTTGGGACAGCACGCAATAGTGCATAAGCATTATTGATGCGGAGGCAGAAAATTTGGGTATAGAATCGTTCCCTATTAACCAGTCTTTTTTGTAAGGCTTTTGTATCAAGGGTTTTATACCACTTCGCATTAATTAAGTATCATAGAAGTAAGATAAAACTCGCACTCCAATAATCAATACGTGATACGCATAAAATTATAATTCCCTTCGAAATTATAATTTATTCAGCTTTTTCAATGAGATCAGTTAAGGACGATCCTCCGAAACGCCGCCGCCTACAACCTTGTACAAATTGACGAGATTGGATAGGCGCTGGCGCTTTACCTCAATCTCTTGTTGCTGATAGGTGTATAGCTCGCGTTGAGCATCGAGAACGCTTAGGAAGCTATCGATACCTGATTTATAGCGTGCTTCGGATACGTCATAGACGCGTTGCGCCGCTTCGACCAAACGTATTTGTGCGTTTAGCTGTTCGGTCAGGGTTGCACGAGCGGCAAGCTCATCCGCGACTTCACGGAATGCGGTTTGCACAACTTGTTCATATTGTACAATCGCCTTTTCCTTGCGGATTTCAGCTAAATCTAAGTTCGCTTGGTTTGATCCGTTATTAAAGATTGGCAATGTAATTTGCGGCAAAAATGCCCATGCGCCCAGGCCGCCGCTGGTAAAGAGTTTGGAGAGGCCCTCACTTGCGAAGCCATAGCTTCCGGTGAGCGATATGCTTGGGAAGAAAGCTGCACGCGCTGCGCCGATATCGGCGTTACGTGCCATCAGAGTGTATTCGGCTTGGCGTACATCAGGGCGACCAATTAACACTTCTGAGGGGAGGCCAACGCCGATATTTTCGGGCAATTGGATATTTTCAATATCTGACTGAGGGATCATCGCGTCATCATGCGCAACGCCCAATAGGAGTGTAAGCGCATTTTTGTCTTGTTGTACAAATCGGCGGTATTGATGCAAATTCACACGCGCGGTTTCTACGGCCGTTTGTGCGCGAGATACATCGGATTCCGTTGCGATGCCCTCATCACGTGTTCTTGAAAGAAGGTCATATGTATTGAGTTGCGCCTCAAGCGTTTGTTCGGTCAGAGCCAGTAGCTCTTGGTCGGTTAGCAATTGAAGGTAGGCATTTGCGACCTCGGCGACGAGCGCGTTTTGAACAACATCACGCGCGGCTTGTGTTGAGAAATATTCATTCAAAGCGGCTTCGTTTTGGCTGCGAAGGCGTCCGAAGAGGTCGATTTCGTATGAGGTAATGCCCAAATTGGCTTCGTATGTTTCGCTTTTTGCGGCGCGCCCTGTTGGGCTGCTTTCATCGGAGGAGTTTCTATATGTCGCGCCGCCATTTGCATTGAGCGATGGGAGGATGTCGGCTCTTTCGATGCGGTATAGGCTTCTTGCTTCTTGAATATTGAGCGCCGCGAGCTTTAGGTCTTTGTTATTTTCAAGCGATATCTCAATCAATTGATAGAGCGCCGGGTCATTGAAAAACTCTTTCCAGCTTAGGCTTTGCGCCGCCATGTTTCCTTCAACTGTGGTGTAGCCGGGAATGCTGCTCCATTCCTTGGCGGATGAAAAGCTGGGCTTCACATAGTCAGGGATCATCGTGCATGCAGGGAGGCTAGTGCCCAACGCAAGTAGTGCTGTCAATTTTAATACTGGCTTCATTATGCGTCTTCCTCTTGCACTTTTTCCTTATGGAATACTTTTTCGACTGTAACATAAAACATAGGAACAAAGAATATCGCTAAAAACGTTGCAGCGAGCATTCCGCCCATCACGGCGATACCAATTGCGTTCTGGCTGGCTGCGCCTGCGCCGTTTGCAAGAGCAAGCGGGGTAACGCCAAGCGTGAAAGCCATGGAGGTCATAATGATAGGACGGAAGCGTAAACGCGCCGCCGTTGCGACAGCCTCCATAAGGCTATGCCCTTCTTCTTTGAGTTCCTTGGCAAATTCTACAATCAAGATTGCGTTCTTTGCGGAAAGGCCGACGGTGGTCAAAAGCGCGACCTGAAAGTAAACATCGTTCGACATGCCAAAAATGTTACTGGCCAAGACTGCGCCCAAAACACCAAGAGGCACAGCGAGCATAACAGCAAGCGGAACCGCCCAGCTTTCATATAGTGCAGCCAAACAGAGGAACACGATCAAGACAGAAAGACCATAAAGCGCGGGAGCTTGTGATCCTGCGGCGCGTTCTTCATAGGATATTCCTGACCATTCAATCCCGATACCTTCAGGCAAATTACCGACGATTTTTTCAATTTGGTTCATGCCGTCGCCTGTACTGACACCGGGAGCGACGCCGCCTTGGATATTCAGGGAAGATTTGCCGTTAAAGCGCTCAAGCTTGGGTGAGCCATATGTCCACTCAGTCGTTGCAAATGCATTGAAGGGAACCATTTCGCCCGCGGTGTTGCGCACATACCAGTCATTTAAATCTTCCGGCATCATGCGGTGCGGGGTGTCGCCCTGCATGTATACCTTTTTGATCCGTCCTTCATCAACGAAGTCATTGACGTAGCTAGAGCCCCACGCGATTTGTAATGTGCGGTTGATATCACTTATGGATACGCCCATTGCGGATGCTTTTTCATTATCAATTTTAATCTTAAATTGCGGCACGTCATTCAAACCATTTGGTCTTACACCAACAAGCAACGGATCTTGCGCTGCGGCGCCTAAGAGCTGGTTACGCGCATTCATAAGGGTGTCATGCCCCAACCCTGCGCGGTCGACAAGTTGGAAGTCAAAGCCGGATGCGTTACCCAATTCACGGATTGGCGGTGGGAAGAAGGCATAAGCACTTGCATCTTTGATTTGTGAAAATGCGCCCATCGCTTTACCGGAGATTGATTTTACATCTTCGCCTTCACCAGTGCGTTCGGCCCAGTCTTTTAAACCGACAAATCCGAATGCGGCGTTTTGCGCGGATCCGGCGAAGCTGAAACCAACAACCGTGAAGAGATGTTCCACTTTTTCTTGCGCGAGGAGGTAATCTTCAACTTGAACGACTGATTCCAAGGTGCGTGACGCGGTAGAGCCAGCAGGGGTGTTAACCATCATGAACAAAAAGCCCTGATCTTCATCCGGCAGGAATGATGACGGAATGCTCATGAAGCCGTAAACAAGTCCTCCGATCAAAACCAAATACAAAACAAAAAAGCGGATCGCGCGGCGGGCAATATATGATGTTGATTTCTCATATCCGCTGCGGACTTTATTGAAGCCGCGGTTAAACGCGCCGAAGAAGCCTGTATCTTTTCTACGTTTTCCTTCTTTTTCCTGTTTAAGGATTGTGGCGCATAATGATGGTGACAAGATCAAGGCAACAGCCACAGATAGCACCATCGCAGACACGATTGTGATGGAAAATTGTTTATAAATCGCGCCAGCAGACCCGCTAAAGAAGGCCATAGGAATAAAGACCGTCGACAGAACGACAGCGATACCGATCAGTGCGCCCGTGATTTGATCCATTGATTTACGCGTGGCTTCTTTCGGGGATAACCCCTCTTCGCTCATGATGCGTTCAACGTTTTCGACCACAACAATCGCGTCATCAACCAAAAGACCGATTGCCAAGACCATGGCGAACATTGTCAGAGTGTTAATCGTAAAGCCGAACGCGGCCAAAATCGCGAATGTACCGAGCAAAACCACCGGAACAGCGATAGTCGGGATCAAGGTTGCCCTGAAATTTTGTAAAAACAGCAACATCACCAAGAACACAAGGAACACGGCTTCGATAAGGGTGTGTACAACCGATTCAATTGATAGTTCAACGAAGGGGGTTGTATCGTAAGGGTAAATAACTTCAACGCCTTGGGGCAGGAATTCCTGTAATTCGGCGACACGCTCCTTGACAAGGTCGGCGGTTTTCAGCGCATTTGCGCCCGTCGCCAAACTGATCGCGATACCACTGGCGGGTTTACGCTTATAGCGCACGATGCGGTCATATGATTCCGAGCCGATTTCTACGCGTGATACATCACTTAGGCGCACTTGTGAGCCATCTTCGTTGACACGTAAAATGATGTTTTTGAAATCTTCAGCTGTTTGCAAGCGCGATTGTGCGTTGATTGTCGCGTTGATTTGCTGGCCTTCGACTGCGGGCATGCCGCCTAATTGTCCCGCAGAAACATCGGTGTTTTGCACTTGAATGGCGGCGCTGACATCGATCGGTGTCATGTTATAGCTATAGAGTTTGGCGGGGTCGAGCCATATGCGCATTGCATGTTGAGAGCCAAAGACCTGAACGCTCCCCACTCCGTTTACGCGTGATAGGGTGTCACGGAAATCCGAGACGAGTATATCACTAAGCTCACCTTGGGAGTAGCTTTCATCGTCTGAATACAAGCCGACGACCAAAAGGAATGTGTCATTGGATTTGGTGACCGTTACACCTTGTTGCTGCACCTCTTGGGGAAGAAGCGGGATTGCGCCTTGCACTTTATTTTGTGTTTGAACTTGCGCGGTGTCGGGGTCTGCTTCGGGTTCGAAGGTGAGCGTGATGCTCATTGTGCCGTCTGCGCTGTTTGAGGAGAAATAGCGTAAATTGTCGATACCGGTTAGCCGCTGTTCAATGATCTGCGTGACTGCGTTTTCGACCGTCTCGGCGGATGCACCGGGATAAGCCGCGCTGACGCTGACCGTGGGTGGCGCGACCTTTGGATATTGCTCAATGGGGAGTGAGCGAATGGCGAGAATTCCCGCCAGCATTGTGATGATAGCAAGAACCCAGGCAAAAACCGGACGATCAATAAAAAAACGGGCCATAATATTACTTTCTACTCGCTGCGCGCATCTTCATTTGTCGCATTTTTGGATTTCCATGGGCTGGGTGATACTTCTGCGCCCGGCTGTACTTTTTGATAACCTTCGACTATGACGGACTCACCTGGTTTTAAGCCAGATTTAACGATCCATTGATCTTCATAGGCATCGCCGACTTTGATGATGCGTTGCTCGGCTTTGTTATTGTCGCCCACAACCCATACACCGATGGAGCCATCAGGATTACGCGTTGTTGCGCGTTGCGGCACCAACACTGCGGTTGTTTTGCCCATATCGAGTGATGCACGTACGAATAAGCCGGACATCAAGACATTATCAGGGTTTGGAACAGTTGCACGCAGCGTTATTGATCCTGTTGTTTCATCAATCGTAACTTCTGAGAATTTCAGGCTTCCTTCATGCGGATATGCGATTTGATTGCCCTCACCCAACATAACCGTTACAGGAACCTCATCACGCCCATCTAGCATGGATTGCTGTAAAAGCATTGCTTCGCTGCTGGGCTGTTGCATATCGACATAGACTGGGTCGAGCTGTGTGATGACTGAAAGTGATTGTGCTTGGTTGGCTGTGACCAGTGCGCCCTCTGTGACCAATGAGCGACCGATGCGGCCAGAGATCGGGGCGTAGACTTTAGTGTAGCCCAAATTTACTTTTGCCACATCGACAGCAGCTTTTGCCACGGCGACGGATGCGTACGCCTGATCGAGTTGTGCTTTTGCATCGTCAAATTCCTGACGGCTGACTGCGTCAATTTTAACAAGCTTGTTGTATCGTTCACTCTTGGCCTTTACGGATCCAATCATTGATTGCGCGCTTCTGAGGTCTGCTTCAGCGCTTGATAAAGCTGCTTTGAAGCGTGCATCATCAATTTGGTATAGCTGCTGGCCTTTTTCAACATTTGCCCCCTCTTCGAATAATCTTTCGGTGATGATGCCGTTTACTTGTGGGCGGACTTGGGATTGGCGGAATGCAGAAATTCGTCCCGGTAGGGAGCGCGTCTTGGAGATTTCTTGTTCGGATACTTCGAGAACGGATACCGCCTGTGCTGGTGCGCCAGCGGCGGGGGCCATGGCGCTTGCTTCTTTGGCTGGCGAACCTTGCTGCGTATAAAAATAGTAGGCCGCGCCGCATGCGACAACCAATAGAGCGGGTATAATAATCAAACTTTTTTTCATGGCGACGGCCTCTGTTTCATGTGTGTGTCTCAGTATTTTTCTTCAAAACTGGACAAAAAATAAATTTATCTATATCATTAATATACATTCATGTATGTATATTGTCAATATTACACGTTAGGTAATTAGCTTATGCGCCGAACAAAACAAGACGCACAAAAAACATATGACGCAATTTTAAATGCCTCTGCCGCCCTTTTTGCAGAAAAATGTATTTCCAATGTTTCCTTGGAAGAAATAGCCAAGGCCGCAAATGTTACTAGGGGCGCCATTTATTGGCATTTTAAAAATAAAGGGGAAATCTTTAACGCTCTGCATGAAAGTGTCTTTCAACCATTATCCGAGATAATCCTGCAAGACCTGCATAGCGAGGAAGAAGCCCCCCTACAATTACTCAGTAATTTATGCGTTAAGCTATTATTGGACATCACACAAGACACATCGAAGCGTCAAATGATGACCTTGTTTTTACTTCACTGGAACTATACAGGCGATATTGCGAAATATAAAGAACCACATTTAGCAAAAAAAGAAGAAAGTTTGCAGCTGTTTGCAAAATACTTTGAAAAGGCAAAAGCCGATGGGACTTTACCAGAATGTGCAGATCCTATGTTTTTGACGATCTCTGTGCGCTGTTACCTTAAAGGTATTATTATTGAATATCTCAATAACCCGGAAAGCATTGATTTAGAAAAGAACGCGGAGCATTTAATCGTTCAGTTTTTCAGACAATTTAATGTGTAAAATCAAGCTCTTTAGCCCCTTTAATTATCCTCATTAAAGACAAGAACATTTCTGTTGTATAGAGCGGTTACCAGGGTGATTGCGTGATCTTTATCATTCAAGCCTGCTATATCATCATATGCCAAATCATTGCCTGCGTTCAGGGTTTCAATTATTTTTGCTTGGGCTTTGGGAATGGAAATTGTGTCACCGTAGACCGCCAGATTGAACGAACCGTCTTTGGATATCGTGATCGTCAGCTTAATATGCTCGGGTCGGAATAATGTTTCGCCCTCTTTAAGCTGCGCCAATAATTCACTCTCCGTAAGGTCATCCTCTTCAATGGGATCAATCTCCTCATGGGTGGGCTTGGAAAAATAAGACGCCATCCAGCAGGCGAAATGATCGGATTCGATTGCCGCTATTACATTGCCTTTGATCACGTCTTGCGCCCCCTGCCCCAGTGAAAAGCCAGTGCTTTGGCGACCAAGGGATTCAGCGAGATAGCGTGGGTTCAAATCCTCGTTTTCTTCCAGATATTGCGCGTAGTCACCGAGCATCTCAGATAATTTAGGGCCGAGGAAGCCGACGGAAAACGTCATTGCTGCGTCGATTGTTTTTCCTTCATGCCCGAAGAAAGGCGGCATATAGATGACGTCACCAACATTGACCTCAAATGTTTCACCCTCAAAACCATGTTTAAGCACCTTCACATGCGGGTTGTCGGCGAAACGTTGGTCGTTGATTTTATCTGCGCTGATTTTCCATGTTCTCTTGCCTGTCCCTTGCACCAGAAACGTGTGGTAGCTATCGGTGTGAGGGCCAACACTGCCACCGGGGGCAGAGAAGCTGATCATAATGTCATCTAAAAGCCAGCGCGGGGATATTTGGAAATATTTCAAAAGCGCGGCTGTTTCGGTGTGGTATTGCTCCACATTTTGTACAAGAAGGCTCCAGTTTTTATCGCCGATATCGTCGAAACGGTCATCTTCGAAAGGGCCATGTTCGCATGTCCATTCATTGCCTGCATCATTGTTGGTGATGATGCGCGATTTGATATCCTCTTCTAAGGCAAGCCCTGCAAGAGAGTCACCGTCAATCATGTCATCGATGAGTGCGGCGGGGATATATTCGCGCACGATAAAGGGTTTTTTGCCCCAATAGGTTTTGTAAAATTCTTCGGCGGTGGGGAATGTCTCTAAAATCATACATGGTTCTACCACTGGCGATACATGCAGAGCAAGCGCCCCCTTTCTCTTGCCGCGTTTCTGTGGCATAAGCACCCTTTAATAGCAAATTTGATGACAATAGAGAGTTTTTTAAAGCCATGTTAAGCGTAACAGACCTGACCTATAAAATCGGCGCACGCACCATTTTGGATGAATGCAGCGTGACGATCATGGATAATTGGAAAGTGGGTGTTGTTGGCCTTAACGGCGCGGGCAAGTCCACGTTGTTCAAGCTGATTTCCGGCGATTTGATGCCCGATGGCGGCATTGTTGAAAAGAACGCAAAGCAGCGCATGGGAATGGTGCGGCAGGACATTCCAGAAGTTGAGACATCGTTGCTTGATCTGGTGCTAGAAGCGGATGAAGAGATGGCCGCTCTTTGGAAAGCCACGGAGACCGAAGAAGATCCGAATAAGATTGCCGAAATCTATGAAAAGCTTGCTGATATTGACGCGTATTCAGCGCCGGCAAAGGCATCACGCCTTTTAACAGGGCTGGGCTTTAGCGAGGATCAATTGAGCGAGCCGTTTTCATCCTTTAGTGGAGGTTGGCGCATGCGCGTTGCACTTGCTGCGGCGCTATTTGTGGAGCCAGAAATTCTGCTTCTTGATGAACCGACAAACCATTTAGATTTGGAAGCGATTATGTGGCTGGAGGCTTATCTAGCCAGTTATCCGCACACATTGCTGATTATCTCGCATGACCGTGAGGTTTTGAATAAATGTATTGATCATGTGATCCATGTCGATGCGCAAAAGCTTAAAATGTATACGGGCAATTATGACACGTTCGAGCGCGAGCGGGCAGAGGCGCTTGGATTGCAGCAAAAGATGCATGAAAAGCAACAAGCCGAGCGCGCGCACATGCAAAAATTCGTTGATCGCTTTAAGGCGCAAGCCTCCAAAGCCAGTCAGGCGCAAAGCCGCATGAAAGCATTGGAGAAAATGGATATTGTTGATGCGGTGATCTCTTCACGCGCTGTGCATTTCACGTTCCCTAACCCCAAGGAAATTGCATCGCCCATGATTTCGATTGATAAGGCGGATATTGGATATACGGCGGGGCAGCCGATCCTGCGCCGTGTGCATGAGAATATTGATAATGATGACCGCATTGCGTTGCTTGGCGCAAATGGGAATGGGAAATCGACGCTTATTAAGCTGATCGCGGATAAGCTTGCGCCGATGAGCGGTGAAGTGCGTCGTTCAACCAAGCTGCGCATAGGCTATTTCTCGCAGCACCAGACAGAAGAGCTGGATGTGGAATCAACGCCTTATCAAGAGATGATGACACTCATGCGGGTGTCTAATCCGAATGTGACTGAGCCTAAAGTGCGGGCAAAGCTTGGTGCGTTTGGGTTTTCGAAAGAGCTTGCTGATAATGCGATTAAATCATTGAGTGGGGGCGAGAAAGCGCGGCTTTTATTTGCGATTATGAGCTTTGATGCGCCGCATCTTTTATTGCTTGATGAGCCGACGAACCATTTGGACATTGATGCGCGTGAGGCCTTGGTGCAGGCGCTGAATAATTACGAAGGGGCGATTGTGATTGTTAGTCATGATCCGAATATGGTTGAACGCGTTGCTGATCGTCTGTGGGTTGTGCGTGATGGCGAGTGTCAGCATTTTGACGGGGACTTAGAGGATTACCGCAATTTCACGATGCAGGCACGTCGCGAGGATCGTAAAAAAGACAAGAAGAAGAAAGAGGCCAAAAACGATAACGCCGTGGCCGAAACCCCCAAAGACGAGCCCAAGCCCGCCGTGAACCCACAAGCGATTGCAAAGCTGGAAAAGAAAATCGTGAGCTTAGAAGGTAAGAAAAGCGAGCTAGAAACACTCATGGCCGCAGAAGGGTTTTATACCAAGCCCCACGACGAGATGGCCAAGGTGCAAGATAAACACGCAAAAGTGGTCAGCGATTTAGAAGACGTGGAAGCGCAATGGTTGGAGTTGCAGGCGGGTTGATTATATATATCAGCAGGATCATCACCAAAGGCGACACGCAGCAATGATATTATACGTCTTCGCCTTAAATAGCCTGATTTTTAGCTTTGCTTAATTCTATGCGTAAATCATCTTCTGCTGAAGAAAAACTATTTTGCAAAGCGTCAAAATCAGGTCTTAATTTTTCAAGGTCATTACCACCTGCATCTTTCATCGCTTTGGCATCATATTCTATTTTATTTGCGATTTCACTCACACCCACGATACCGAGCAACCCACTTGATGATTTAAAGCTATGGGCTGCACCTATGACCTGATCGATATCACCATCGGACAAATGGGTGTCGATCGTGGCTAAATATTGTTTTGCATCGCGAAGGTAACCCTCTAGTAAAATCGGGAATTTCACCTTCATGCGTTCTTTTAACTTATAAAAAAGATCTTTATCAATCGTCGACATCTTAACTATCTCCCTTCTTTAGATAAGCATTCAATTTGGCGTATAAGTCTATCTCTTTCACAGGCTTGGATAGATAATCATTCATCCCGACCTCAAGACAGCGGTCTTTTTCACCGGCCATGGCGTTGGCGGTCATCGCGATAATAATTTGGGCGGCGCCTCTTCCTGTGTCCAATTCACCCTCTTTTTCTAAACTGCGAATATTTTCAGTGGCTTGAAAACCATCCATTATGGGCATCATACAATCCATCAATGTAATGTCATAGGGGTGATGGGTCGCCGCTTGTAACATTTCAATAGCCTTTTGACCGTTTTCAGCCAGATCAACGCTGCATCCCATGCCTTCCAACATATCCATGGCCACCATTTGATTGACCATCTCGTTTTCGACCAGCAAGATACGGGCATTTAATTGCATGCTGCCGTCTTCACGATTATAGACAGGCGCTTTCTTAACGTCCTTTTGTTTTGGCTCTGAAGCTGGTTTCTCATCTATAATCGGCAAAGTTAGCTCGAACCAGAAGGTCGTGCCCTCCCCAACGTCGCTATTCACACCAAGCTTACCGCCCATCATCTCAACCAGTTTTTGCGTTATCGCCAAACCTAAGCCTGTTCCGCCATATTTCTTTGTGGTTGTCGCATCAGCTTGTGAAAATTTATCAAAAATACTGTCCAGCTTGTCCTCAGGGATTCCGATGCCGGTGTCTTCCACCTCAATGCGTAACGTCACCTTACTTTTTGTGGTCTTGAGCGATTTTACTAAAACACGAATATGTCCATTCTCGACAAATTTAACTGCATTGCCAAGCAGGTTCACCATAATCTGCCCCAATCGAACGGGGTCGGCTAAAACAGAACCTGGAACATTGCCTTCATAATCAACCCGCAGTTCTAGACCTTTTTGCGTGGCCTTAGGGGCGATGGCATGCATGCTATCGCGTATCAGATCATTAATGACCACGGGCTCTGGATTGATGCTTAGCTCTCCTGCTTCGATTTTTGAAATATCGAGAATATCATTGATCAGCGCCAATAGCGTATCGCCGGATCCTTTGATTATCTGAAGATACTTTTCTTGGTTTTCCGATATGTCCGTTCTGGTCAGCAAGTCAGCTGCGCCGATGACACCATTTAATGGTGTTCTGATTTCATGGCTCATATTTGCCAGAAATTCTGACTTCATAACATTGGCGCGCATTGCCTCCTCTTTGGCCTGACTCATGTCTCTATTGGCTTTTAATATCTCTGCTTCCGCATTTTTATAAGCAGTAATATCCCGAGAGATACCAAGAATGAATGTCTCTCCGTCTTCGTCGAAAAAACGCACTTTCTTGGTGAGCAACATACGCACACGACCATCGGGAAATGTAATCTGCTCCTCGGTTTCTGAATAGCCGTCTTCCATAGCTTTTTTGTCGTGTTCTAAAAATAACTTTGCTTTTTCTTCATCGAATTTTTCAACAGTTGTTGTGCCGATAATGGATGCTCTCTGCTCCTTTGGATAGACCTTCAAAAATTCATCATTGGCTTGAACGATACGGAATTCAGAATCTTTTACAAAAATCAGATCAGGGATGGTGTTGGTAATCAGCGTCTGAAAATGCTGGGCATTTTTTAGCTTCTCTTCGGCTTCCACTTGTTCGGAAATATCGCGGATAATACCGCTAAATAATATCCCGCTCTCCAATACGATCTCACTGACGGAAAGCTGGATTGGAAAGATTGAACCATCTTTATGTTTGGCTTCAAGTTCTCTGGTTGTACCGATGATTTTGGCTTCTTGCGTATCAATGAAGTTTTGCAAATACCCATCATGTTCATGTGCATAATGATGCGGCATTAAAATATTTACATTCTTGCCCACCGCTTCGCTCATTGTGTAGCCAAACATTTTTTCTGCGGCAGGGTTAAAACTTTGAATGATGCCATCTTTATTGATCGTTAAAATAGCATCAACTGTATTGTATAAAATAGCGCGATTGCGACTTTCCGTTTCAATCAAAGACGCTGCTTTTTGTTTCAAAAGCTTACTGCGTCTTCGCGCAGTCGTTGCATAAAAAATCGCAAAGCTCATTAAGAGTGAGATTATAAAACCGCTGAGCAGGATAATAAGCGGCAGCCATGTTTGGTTGCGGCTCATAAAAAAAGCGTTTGGAGACACTTCAATTGTCCATGTGCGATTAAACAAATGAATTTTTTCTGTTAAACGAAGGTTATAAAGACTGGTGCGTTCGCCATCATTGATCTCGAATATGTCCTTATCCTCGTCATAAATTTTAAGGTTCAGGGCGCCTTTATATTCGGCGGGCAAAGTGTTTTCCAAAAACATCTTTAGATCATAAATGCCAACAATAAAGCCTTTGAATTGGTCATCAATATAGATGGGTATATAGGCGATCATCCCGCGATAGCCCTGCACCAAATCAAGAGGAGCCGTCAATGTCACCGTATTTTTTGCAGAGGCACCATCGAGTGCTTCTTTACGCTCATCATTAAACGCAATATCCAGCCCCACAGCATTCTCATTGCCCTCTAATGGCTGCACCCATCTGACATGATAACTCTCATCGACCCACTCAACCGTTGTGAGCGCCTTATTGTCAGAGACATAATTAAGAGCATCATTGTCCCATACAGTTTTAGGCGTGCCCTTCGCAATTTCCCATCGGTTTGCCATGCGGCGCAACGCCATGACGGAGCTTGTAACATTATCCTTAATCACTTTATGGATAAGGGTTTCCTGCTGATGTAATATTTCGGAAAGATTATTATATTGTTGGCGCTCAAATTGTAAAAAAAGCGCGAAGGTTAATGCCATTGTCAAAAAACCACTCAGGATCGGTATGATATAAATCTTAACGCTTTTTTCTTCGCGTTTTTCGTCATAAAGCTCGCGTGCCTCTGTCTCCGTTTGCGCGGACACTAATAACAAAAATGCACCAAACATCGCAGAGAAAACGAGACCACCAATCAAGACCCACCAACTCGAAACACCAACGCCGTCAACAGCGAAAGAAGCCGTTGGCGAAAAGACAAGCGTCCATTGGCGCTCTGAAAAGTTAATGGGAACGCGATATGACAGCAAATTATCTTGTGGCATCTCACCATATATCACATCATGAGAGTCTGGGTTATTCGTCGTATCGACGATGTAAAGACTGATATTATCGTTTTCGATCCGCTCAAGTGTGGCGCCCACTAAATCTTGAATACGAAATACGCCGAGGGCGAACCCACGCAAAGTATTGCGCCTTTCTTGTACGGTATTAGGCGAAATAAGTGTGTCGTAGACAGGTTCAAAAATTAAGAACCCATATCGCCCTTGCTCTTCTTGAACCAGTACAATTTTTTCTGTTGCAATCTGATTGCCGCTATCGCGTGCTTGCTCTAACGCCTTTTGCCGCGATGAATTGCTGTGTCCGGGATCAAATCCTAAAGCTTTTTCATTACCGACATATGGTTCAACATAGTAGACAGGGAAATATTCATCGCGTTCGACGCTAACAACAGATTTCCCGTTGAGTTTTTCGGTGATATCAAAATCATGAAATCCGTCTTTTCGCGCTTGCTCTATAAATTCAGCGCGCTCCTCTCGCGTGACACGGGGTATCCATTCAAGCGCTTGTATACCGTCACGTTCATTAAAAATATTATAAACGAATGCCTTAAACTCTTCTCTGCTAACATGATCTGAGGCATTGAAATAGCGTCGCATGGATTTAATAATTTCCTGCGACCCTTCTAAATTTAAACGTATGTCATCAACATATGGAGTAGATATCTCGGCGAGCCGGGCAACATTTTTGCTTTTCTGTGCCTCTTGCGTGTAATTAAAAACAATCACAACGATCATGCATAACAGCAATTGCGGCACGATCACCAAAACCTTGCGCGTAACGGAGATACGTTTTCCCATTAAAATTAGGCACATCGGTGCGAATAAAACCACCCCGATCACATCGCCAACCCACCATTTCATTGCCGCTGCGCCAAGCTTTTCAGGTGAGACTAAGCCGAAACCATATAAGATGGTGCACCCAATGCCAGCGCCGATTAAACAGGCGATTGGCCCGCCCCACAACAGCAGCATGAAAATGCTCCTCTCTTTGGTAAGTCGTGTGGGCATTTTTACGTATTTCAGTATAAGCCACGCGCCAATAATAGCCTGCAAAGTTGCAATTGAGGAAAGGGCAATATCCATAATAAATGGGGGCGTTGCGCCGCTCCGCATCTGAAAGACATATGTAAGGCATAAGTTATACGCCAAAGCGCCAATAAAGACGCCGATAGCATATCTATACCCACCCAATAATATACCAGCGAGTGCAATCCCAGCAGCGGGCCAAACGGGTGATATATAATCAGGTGCTTGCGCAAGAAAAACAAACAGCTTTGCAGCCACAAAATACGCAGCCGCCAACAGAAAAATCCCACCAATATGTCGTGCTGATATGTTCAAAATTATAAGGCCCTTTTCAATTGTAATTGTGGCACAGATTCTGTTTTTCCTCGAATGCCGAATTTATTATGCCAGTATTGATATTCCATCCCGATAAAAAATTTATTCGCCTCAAACCCACCAGCATTTCCAGCATCCCATAAAAACCGTGGTACGATCAGTTGATTGGCATGTGATGTATCTTCGCGTCCTTGAAAATCTGAGAACCCCTCAAATACAAATTTTTCATTGCCGATTTTGATTGGGCTGTTCCATGCCACTGTTGATTGCCATGTTTGTCCATCTAACTGCGTGCTGTCATGCACATAGGCATTAATGGATAAAAAGCGAAATGATGGGATATCGAGGTTAACCGCACCGCCATATAGGTATTGCGGCCCTTGCCCACGGCCTTTTTCAAACGTTGTAGAAATCAATACGTCTTTAACAATACCAAAAGAAAAATCCTTGCCAGTCATTTTGCTCAATGAAAGACGCGGTGATATTTCTATGTAATATGCAGAATCCTTGCCGTCAGGAAATATAAAGTCAACAAAGGCAAAGTTATCGCCGTATTTCCATGCGTTTGCATGCTCAACTGTAACGATACTTCTTTGTCGCTTTCCCAATTCATAATCATGCCCACGCAAATATTGAACATTTGTTGATTGTCATTGTATGAGGTCACGTGCATTTGCTGGCGTCATTATGATCAATACAATAGATAATACACCCCAAAACTGCAGCTTATAAAAAATACTCATCGTTTCTAATTCCTTTGAGACGCCTGAATTCTAATGGGTAGGGTGCGTTTTATTATTTTCCAGATGAGAATTATTTCATTATTTGATTAAGAAATCATCAAATATGCATGATGCATACTTTTCTGTAAGTCGATTATCTGTTTTAACGTGACTTCAGAAGAAATCGAAAATTGTTCTCAGCATTTCCTAACGTGGGACAATCTTTATAAAGCGAATAATTTCTTAGCTAAGGCCACTTCGATCCAATTGCATTATCTGGACACACCTTTTGTTACAATATCATCACAAGAAAATACCATATTGCTTATGTAATAATCGTCTTTACGGAATTTATGTCTGAAATATATCTTCATGGTTACGATATCGGGGTTTTGATTTTGTGTTTTATTGCATATATATCGAGCGAAACCCAATCTATGACGCGGATTATTTTTTCGTAATAATGCATCAAAATATCTCAGTATTTTGTGCGTGCTGAAATGTTTATACCCATATTCGTCCTGCGTGTAGAGCTGCGTTAAAATTGGCAATAAATCAATATCTTGTCCACTTTTATCGGTCATTGATATTTTGAATTCTCGATCATATGACGCAATATTAGGGGCAAATAAATCCCATTTCTGACTGAGTTTTAGTTGCGCGAGAAAAGAATATAGGCTTTTTGGTGGTACGATAGGGGACTGGGGTATCGTCATTGTTGTGTAAGCAAGCATTAAGACAGCGCATATTAGGCATAGCGTTTGTTGTGTCACATCCGGCCAATGCTCGACCTGTTTACGAAGTAAAGAGCCAAAAACCTTGCTGAGTTTATGTCGGTTCTTGCCAATGCTATCATAAACTTTAGCCATAAGCGGCTTAATGAAAGCGATATCTGTAAGAAATCCAAAAATCCAAAATATGGGTGATTGCTTCAGCACAAAAGACACTGCTTCCCATTTTAAATAATGTTTATCTGGTGACATAACAACCCAGCTTGTATGCTTTTTAAGAAGACCATCTGCCGTTTTGTTTGCGTATGAAGGCTCTATTATAGCTGCTGGTCCGAGACAAAATGAACCAAATAGCCTTGCCGTTGCTTTGCAAAATCCGCAATCAGCATCATAGTAAACATGAATATTGGACAATCGTTTGCGCCTTTTTTTAAGTAAGCCATTAAGCCACTGATCGGGAATTAGTAAGATAAGGTATGTAGCGCAAAGATATGGGAATAAACCAACCTGTAGAAAAATGGCAAATCCTATATGCATTATAGATGCGCCTAGCAATGCTAAAGCCCTGAAAAAATTATTTTTAACAGGGAAGTAAACCAGAAAACTAAATAACAATTGAAAAATTATAATAGCCCATGTCGATACATGTAAAACATTGTCAGGCAGCAGGTCTATCGCACCAAGCCCGAGTGCGTTGCCATAGTACTCATCCCTGACTACATATTTTAACGCTACGCCGCTGGTCCAGTCACCTGAGCTGAGCTTAAAAAGACCTGAATGCATATATACCACGACTATTTGCAGCTTCATTGCCACTAAAGGTATAATTGGCCATTTCATATGATCCGCATTATCCGGTTCAGGCTCCCTCATTGCGGCGTTCCATGACCAATATCGATCTAACGGCATAAAGCAGCTCCAAAACAGGAAAGCAGCCATAAGAACTTCGATATTCGAATTGACAGCTGGCGTCCTGTCCATAAGCGATATGAAAATGAGATAGGCGATCAAACAGCATGTTCTAGTTCTTATCCCTATCAAAATCCCCATTAAAGCTAAAAAATATGCTGTAAAGAGGATATTTTGATAAATGATATTATCAGAGTAGGAAAAAAAAGAGATGCCGTTAGTTGTGTAATTATAGTCTTCATGCGCAGTGAAAATACCTTGCGCGCTATATACGAACTCACGAAATGGTAGGGTATATGAAAATAGATCAAATAATAAAAGAAGAGCAAAACATATACGAAACAACGACAATGCCTGAGAATTAGGAATTATGCTTTTCAGAAGTGCACGGTTATATTGTTTGTATTTCTGAGGTTGTATTTTGCATTTCATAACACTCTAAGCATATCTTATTTAGTGGGCGGTTTGTTGTAAAATATAATGCTTGAAACAATTTATGATGAATATAGGGTTGCTAATATTAAGGTGGCTCATCATTTCATTATTCTCCTCTTAACGTCATTTATTTAAAGCTGTCACCGTATATCAGCATCCCACATAAAAAAACACGAACCGCCCAAAGGCAATCCGTGTTTTAGAAATCTTATAAAAAACTGCTTAAAACTAAGCGGCTTCTCTCAAGTTGGTAGCTGATTGCTTACCTTTTTCTTCTTGAATATCGAATTCGATTTTGTCGCCTTCGTTCAAACCATTAAGGCTTGAAGACTCGACTGCTGTGATGTGAACGAACACATCGCCGCTTCCGTCTGTAGGCTCGATGAAACCAAAACCCTTAGTTGGGTTAAACCATTTTACTGTACCTGTTGCCATTGAAAATTCTCCTTATGCAATGTCGGTGTTATCAGCCGCAATATTGCAACTGAAGTTTTGTGTTTGATAATGAACTACATCATCTACCTCAGTTGAACCGAACAATTGTGAAAGGGAAAACGGGTGTTATTTATAATAATAATCAAACTTAAGAAGACTAGGCCTGAATTTGGGCCGTACGTCAAGACAATTAAATAATATCAGCGTTTTATATTGAGCTATAGGCATAAGGATGAGCATTGTTTATGTCCTTTTCAACGCGAATGTCCTATGATACTCAGGCAGTTAATCTTTTTCATATCGGAGCATATTATGAAACTCATGGCCCTTAATCTTCCACGTGATATGGATGAAAATACGTTGGCACGGCTTTTCAAAAATTATGGCAACATCAAGGGATGCACCCTTGTGATGGATGAAAAGACGGGTAAATCCAAACGCTTTGGCTTTGTCGAGATGGCGTTGGAGCATGAAGGTGAGATCGCGATTAAGGCGCTTCACGGATCCAAACAAGGCAAGGAAAAAATTCGCGTGAAAAAAGCGGATTAGGCCGATGAAGATTTGGGTTGATGGCGATGCGTGTCCGAAAGGCATCAAAGAGATTTTATATCGCGTGTCTGCGCGCACTAAAATTGCGGTGATTTTTGTTGCCAACCAATATCTGCATTTGCCGCAATCAAACACAATCGAGATGGTTCAGGTCGGCGATGGACCGGATGTGGCGGATGATGAGATCGCGCAGCGCTGTGCAGCCGAAGACCTTGTGATTACTGCGGATATTCCACTTGCGGCACGTGTGGTTGAAAAGGGCGCGGTGGCGCTTGATCCGCGGGGCACATTATATGATGCCAATAATATCGGGCAGATTCTAGATATGCGTAATTTCATGGATGAGCTTCGCGGCACGGGTGTTCCCACAGGTGGTCCAAGCGGTTTTGGCGCGAAAGAGCGGCAGAAATTCGCCAATGAGCTTGATCGGCTCTTGGCGCAAAGACGATAAAAGGTCAGGTTAATCCTTCTTTTTTTTGCCTTTAAACACTTTCTTTTTCTTGCCGCCTAATGGTGCGCCGTCTTTTTTGATGTGTGGGCCTTTGGAGCGTTCGCTTTTGGGTTTATCGCTTTTTGGCTTGTCACCGGATTTGCCCTTATGCTTTTTCTTATAGCCGTCATTTTTTGGCTTATCGCCATCGGGTTTATCGCCCCATGCGCTTTCGCTAGATTGAGGCTTATGTTTTTTCTTAAAACCGTCTTTGGGTTTATCGTCGAATGATTTTTTATCGCCATACGGCTTTTTATCTGCGAATGGTTTTTTTCTATCATTGGATCTTTCGCCGCCCCTATCACCTTGTCTGTCGGCTTTTCTATTGGGTCTGTTGCTGCGATCTATTTTGCCTTTGGGGGCTTCGGGCACATAATTGAGGCGTGTCACCGTGATGTTTTTTTCCAACGTGCCGCCATCACCAACCAGTTCAAAAAACTTATCGGCGCAATCAGCACTTAGCTCAGCGTAGCTCTCTTTTGCGTGGATGCGGATTGAGCCGATTTCACGGTTGGTCATGTTCCCTGCGCCACATAGCATGGGCACGATCCAGCGCGGTTCGGCGTTGTCGTCGCGCCCGATGGATAGAGAGACCCAGACGCTGTTGGCGAAATCTTCATGGCGTTTTTTCTTGTCGTGTTTTTCCGATGGGACAAAATCAAGAAGCTCTTCAGGGGCGGGTTTTTGCTTGTTGTGCATGCGAAGCAGCGCGGCAGCGATTTGTTGCGCGCCATAAGCGTTTAGCAATTTATCCGCGGCTTCTTTTTCATCGTCTTTGATCGGCTCAACGAGTGCGGGATCAGCGAGGAAGCGTTCTTGGTCGCGTTTTGTGATGTCTTCGATTGACGGGGGTTTGCCCCAATTCGCATTGATCTTAGCGTTGTTGAGCAAACGCTCGGCCTTGCCGCGCATGTTATGCGGCACAACGAGCGCGCTTACGCCTTTTGATCCTGCGCGCCCTGTTCGACCAGAGCGGTGGAGGAGGATGTCTTTGTTTTTGGGCAGATCGGCATGAACTACCAGCGCAAGACCGGGTAAATCTATACCGCGTGC
>Ga0210012_1000135_pt1 | contig 96773 bp, 100 predicted proteins | sample CryGeymeta201504_FD_183974 | JGI IMG/M metagenome (GOLD analysis project Ga0210012, IMG submission 183974) | Groundwater microbial communities from Crystal Geyser aquifers in Utah, USA - Crystal Geyser metaG 2015-04 (SPAdes) (version 2) | ecosystem: Environmental > Aquatic > Deep subsurface >... | reverse complement strand
CTGATGCGGCAAAAGAAACAGAAGGTCCGAGGATGAGAAAGATGACAAGAGACCCCCGCTACGACATCCTGTTCGAGCCCGTCCGGATCGGCCCGCTCACGGCACGAAACCGCTTCTACCAGGTGCCTCATTGCAATGGCATGGGCCGCAGCTTTCCTTCCTCCATGGCGTGTTGCAAAATACGATCTGGCGCCAAGCTCGAGTGTTGATCTGCCCCCATTTCGAACTCTCTTGAGGCCCTTGAGCGGCTCGAGGCCATCGCCCCGGTCGCGGACCGCCCGCGCCTTGCCTCTCTGACCCGACCTGAAGTGGCGGCGATGGAGTTCAAGGCGCTCGAAGGGCAGGGGGGAGGCTGACGTTGCCCCCAACCTTTATCCAGCGTGAGTGAGACTCCGGGCCTGAGTTTTGCCGTTTTCGGCGGGTTGGGCAATGGGGGCTGGCTCGGATCATGCACAAGAGGCAGAGGCCGGGGCGCTCCGGCCTCCCCTCAAGAAGGGCAGCGACCAGATTTTGCCTACTGGAGAGCCAGAGTCATCGGCAGCCGACTGACGCGCCTCCACCCCGGTCTCATCACACGGGCGCAACGAGTTGTTCAAACAGCCGCGCGACCGCTTCGGCCCCCGGATCGACCTGGCCACGCAATTGTTCCGTGTTGATATAGGCCGCCCGTCCCGCCCGCGCCTGTACCATTTCGGCGGTGCCGTTCGCCCCGTTCCGCGCGGCTCTTGCGGCGGCGGCTATACCCTGTGGTAAAACCCTGAGCGCCGGTTCGAGGGCATCGATCATGGTCCGGTCGCCGGGTCGCGCACCACCGATTTCCTGCATCCGCGCAAGGCCCGCCTGAAGCGCCTCACCCATCGTCTGACCGCTGGCCGCCGCATCACCTGCGGCCGCAAAGAAGATCGCCAGAAGCACACCGGACGACCCGCCCATGGTCTCGCTCAGTTCCTGACCGATGGCGCGGTAGAGCTGGGTATGATCGGCAAGGGGCAGACGATCCATCGCCTTGATCAGCGCCTTGGCCGCCCCGGCGAGGGTTGATCCGGTGTCGCCATCGCCGGTCTTGGCGTCGAGCGCGTTCAGATCCGCCTCGGCTGCGATCAGGATCTCGCAGCAGCGGATCAGAAAGTCGCGGGTGGGTGGGTGCTGCGAGGCCAGAGGCCGGATTGGCCGCAGCCCGTCAGGCAGGTCGATGATGTCGGGTTTCGAGAGCCGGGCCACTCCCGGCCAGTTGTGCAGCGGCGTCGTGGTCTCGAGCGCGGCGAGGGTCTCGGGGGTGGCCGGACAGAGCGATACCGAAAAGCCACGCATGTCGAGCGAGGTCATCATCGTTGCAGGCCCGACGATATGCGAGATGCGCCCGGCGAGGTCCGAATGCGCGAGTTCATGTGCCAGAACTGACATTTCGAGGACCGACGCGCCGCCGAGATTGTTGAGCAGGGCCACATAATTGCCGCCAGGCGCGAGGAAGGCGCCGAGCTTTTGGGATACCATCGCCATGGCAGAGCGAGCGTCCGAATAGTCCACCTGTTCCACCCCCGCCTCGCCATGGATGCCAAGGCCCAGCTCCGCCTTGCCACGGGCGATCCGGTCCTCCTTGAGCGCCCCCGGCACGGTGCACGTATCGAGCGACATGCCGATCGAACGGGTTCCCGCGATAACGCGGGTGGCGGTGACAGAGACGTCCTCAAGACTGGCCCCAGCTTCGGCGAGGGCTCCGGCGATCTTGTGCACGAAAAGTGTGCCCGCCACGCCGCGCGCTTGCGGCAGGTCAGGCAGTGCGATGTCGTCATCCACGACAACCATGCTGACATTGAGGCCAAAGGCGCGCGCCCGTTCGGCGGCAAGGCCAAAATTGAGACGGTCGCCGGTGTAGTTCTTGACGATCAGCAGACAGCCCGCCGGACCGGTCACTGCCAAGATACCTGCCAGCACCGCATCGACCGACGGCGAGGCAAAGACATCGCCGCAGACCGCTGCCGTCAGCATTCCCGGCCCCACGAAACCGGCATGGGCGGGCTCGTGGCCCGAGCCACCGCCCGAGACCAGCGCCACCCTCGAGCGGTCCCAATCGTTGCGCAGCACCACGCGGATATGCGGATAGCCATCCAGACGCGCGATCCGGCCGCCAGAGGTGGCGATCAGGCCGTCAATGGCTTCTTGAACGATGTCTTCCTTCCGGTTGATGAACTGAGTCATGTCTCTCTCCCTAAGCCCGGATCCTTGCGCCATCGGCGGCGAAAAAAAACGGCGCATCTGGCTGGATCGGAACGATGTCCCCGGCGTGCAGGGCGGTATGCGCATCGGTGATGGTTACGATGTCATGGTCACGGAATTTCAGATGCAACCTGGTCTGATCCCCAAGCCGCTCGACGCGCGCGACCAGGCTGTCCTGGCCTTTGCCCTGACAGATTTGCTCGGGCCTCAATCCGATGAATTTTGCCCCAGAGGGCGCCGGGCCAAAGAGATCGGCCGGCAGAATGTTGATGCGCGGCTGACCAAGGCGGCTTGCTGCATAGAGGCTGACCGGGTCGGCGTAAATCTCCCTCGGGGGGCCGAATTGCACGAGCCGCCCGTGGTCAAGCACACCGATATGCGACGCCATGGTCATCGCCTCGGTCTGATCGTGGGTGACATAGAGCAGCGTGGCGCCAGAGTCGGCCTGAATTGATTTCAACTCGATGCGCAGATCGGCGCGCAGCTTTGCATCGAGCGAACTGAGCGGTTCGTCCATGAGATAAACCGAGGGGTTGCGCACCAGCGCGCGGCCGATCGAAACCCGCTGCATCTCGCCGCCCGAAAGTTCCGTTGCCTTGTTGTCGAGCTTGTGGGCAATCTGCAAGGTCTCTGCCACACGGACAACCTTTTCGGCGATGGCGTGGCGCGGGGTCTGCGACAGCGGCGACTTGAGAGGAAAGGACAGATTGTCGCGCACCGTCAAATGCGGGTAGAGCGAATACTGTTGAAAGACCATCGCCACATTGCGTTGGGCCGGGGGCAGTCCGTTCATGGGCTGCCCACCGATGAATACCTCGCCCAGATCGGGCGCTTCCAACCCCGAAACGATGCGCAAGGTCGTGGTCTTGCCAGCCCCGGTCGGCCCGAGCAGAACAACAAAGGCCCCATCGGGCACCGTCAGGTCCAGCTTCTCGAGCGCGGTCAGTTCGCCATAGCGCCGGGTGATGTTGCGAAGCACGATCTCAGCCAAGTCCCAGCACTCCCTGATTGGCGACGGACCGCAGTGCCCGGCCGGTTTCTGCATCGAATACGCTCAGGTTGCGTGCGTCGAGATGCAGGCCGGTCGCAGTTCTGACGGCGACCTTCTGATCCGAGGCAACGCGGGCCTTGACCTCGCCAAAGCTGGTCCGGACGGTCACGATCTGCGTGGTTCCGAGATACTCCGTTGCGATGATCTCTCCGCGCAGGGAGGCAGAGTCGTTAAGCCGGACATGCTCGGGGCGCACACCGAGCGCAAAATCCCCTGATAACCCTTCGCGCTGCGCGGGAATGGTGATCCGCGCCTCCCCAAGGGCAAGGCTGTCCGCCCCTGACCCGACCAAACCATGCGCGCGCAGGAAATTCATCGGCGGAGAGCCCAGAAACTGCGCGACAAACATGCTCGCAGGCCAGTCATAGATATCCTGCGGCACGCCGAACTGTTCGACCACGCCGTGATTCATCACGACGATCTTGTCGCCCATCTGCATGGCTTCGAGCTGATCATGGGTCACATAGACGGTCGTGGCGCCCATCCGGTCATGCAGGGCGCGCAGCTCCTCGGCCATGTGTTCGCGAAACTCGGCATCAAGCGCGCCAAGCGGTTCGTCCATGAGAAAGGCCTTGGGGTTGCGCACGATTGCCCGGCCAAGTGCCACGCGCTGCCGGTCGCCGCCCGAGAGGCCGCCCACCGGCTTGGTCAGGATGTGCGAGATGCCGAGCAGGCGCGCGACCTCTGCCACGCGCGCGTTCGCGTCGATGCGGCTCATGCCCTGGCTGAGCAGCGGATAGCTCATGTTCTTGCCCACGTTCATATGCGGGTAGAGCGCGAACATCTGAAAGACAAAGGCGATGTCGCGTTGGCTGGCGGGCTTTTGACCGACTTCCTCGCCGTCGATATAGATCCGCCCGCTGGTCGGAAGCTCGAGCCCGGCCATCATGCGCAAGGTGGTCGTCTTGCCACAGCCAGACGGCCCCAGAAGCATGAAGAACTCGCCATCCTCGACAGTGAAGGTCGAGGATTGCACAGCGGTAAAGGCCCCGAAATCCTTGCGCAGATTTTCAATCTTGATCTGGGCCATGGCTTACTCGCGAAAATGACTGACGATGAGGAACATCACCGTGCCGGTCAGGGTGACAAGGAACGACCAAGTAAAGAGGATCTTCACGAAGGGCTGCATCAGCATGACCACGCCAAGCGCGATCAGGACCGAGGCGACCATCTCCCACGGCCCGCGGCGCAGACGCAGCAGGTTTCTGATAAAGGCGGTCATTTGCGCACCGCTCCGAAGGTTATGCCTCGCAAGAGGTGTTTGCGCAGCAGAATGGTGAACACCATGACCGGAATGAGGAAGATGCTCGCACCGGCTGCAACGGCAGGCCAGTCCTTGCCGCCGACGCCGATGATGGTGGGAATGAAGGGCGGCGCCGTCTGCGCCGTCCCGGAGGTCAGCAGCACTGCGAAGGCGTATTCGTTCCAGGCAAAGATCAGGCAAAAGATGGCGGTCGAGGCGATACCGGTTGCGGCCTGGGGGAGCACGACCTTGATGAAGGCCTGAAAGCGCGTGTAGCCGTCGATCAGCGCCGCCTCTTCATATTCGATCGGGATCTCGTCGATGAAGCCCTTGAGCAGCCAGACCGACAGCGACAGGTTGACCGCCGTGTAAAGCAGGATCATCCCGAGATGGGTGTCGTTCAGCCCGAGGTTTCGGAACATCAGAAAGATCGGAATGGCGACCGCGATCGGGGGCATCATCCGCGTCGAGAGGATGAAGAACAGCAGATCCTCCTTGAGCGGCACGCGAAACCGCGAAAAGGCATAGGCGGCGGCAGTGCCGAGGATCATGCACAGGAAGGTCGAGCCAAAGCCGATGATCACGGAGTTCAGAAACCGCTCGCCATAGCGCGAGGGCCCGGCGATGATCTGTCCCTGATCACGTACGATCTGCTCATACCAGGTCTGCGCTTCGGGCAGGGCCGCCATCTCTTCGGGGTTGACGCGGGTGCGGGTGGTGAAGAGATTGACATAGCCTTCCAGCGTCGGCTCGAAGAAGATTTTTGGCGGATAAGCGATTGAATCCGCAGGTGACTTGAAACCAGTTGCGATGATCCACAGCAGCGGCAGGATCGTGATGACCGCATAAAGGGTCACGGCAATTCCTGCGATCCATTTGGTGCGTCGCGACGGATCGGAGACGGAGTAACTCATCTGTCCTTCACCCTGTTGAGCGCCTTTACGTAGATCGACGCAAGGCCAAAGACGGTCACAAACAGGATCACCGCATAGGCCGAGGCATAGCCCGTGCGCCATTTCTCGAAGGCTTCGCGTTTGAGATTGATCGAGGTGAGTTCGGTGGTGTTGCCCGGCCCCCCCCCGGTCAGTTGCACGACAAGATCGAACATCTTGAAATTCTCGATGCCCCGGAACAGCACGGCCAGCATCAGAAAAGGCAGCACCATCGGCACGGTGAGGGTCCAGAACTGCCGCCATTTGCTGGCCCGGTCGCATTCGGCCGCCTCATAGATCGACTCGGGGATCGAGCGCAGACCGGCAAGGCAGATCAGCATCACAAACGGTGTCCACATCCAGGTATCGGCGATCACGATCGCCCAGGGCGCAAGGGCGACATCCCCGATCATCGAGAAGCTGGCCGGATCGGCCCCGGTGACGAAGGCGATGGCGTGATTGAAGAGGCCAATCTGTGGCTGATAGAGGAAGGTCCAGAAATTTCCCACCACCGCCGGGCTGAGCATCATCGGCAGGACGATGATCGTGGTCCAGAAATTGCTGCTCCGGAATTTGCTGTTGATCAGCCAGGCCAGTGCAAAGCCGATCAGAACCTGAAGGACGATCGTCCAGATCAGGAAATGCGCCGTGGCCTGCATCGTCTGCCAGATGTCGCTGTCCGTCAGGATGCGCCGGTAATTTTGCAGGCCGACCCACTCGATGTCACGGTTGGGGCGGTTGACCCGGTAGTCGGTAAAGCTGAGGCGGATCGTCCAGATCAGCGGAAAGATGTTGACGGCCAGCAACAGAAAGATGGAGGGCGCGATGAATATCCAGGCGATCGCGCGGTCCGAAAGCCCCCGGATGCGCCGGGCCAGCGGCTCTGGTGTGGCCTGTGCGGCGCGCGTGATGGGAGATTGAGCCATCTGAAAATGTCCCGATACCGCCGACCGCTCTTGGTGGTCGTCTTGATTGATTGCGCAGATAACCAGCCCGGCTTTACGGACCGAAATGCGGCGGCGGATGCCAGCCTCGGGAGAGGCTGGCGGTTATCCGTGTCAGAGCTTGCCTTCGTCTTCGAAGATTTCGACCCAGTCCTTGACCAGACCGTCAAGCGCTTCCTTTGCCGTGCCACTGCCCGCGATCACGTAGTTGTGGACGCGCGCCTGCATCGCCAGCAGCAATTCGGCATAGGATGGTTCTGCCCAGAAATCCTTGACGATCGCCATCGAGTCGAGAAACGCCTGTGCGTAGGGATGACTGCTGGCAAAGCCCGGATCCTCGACCACCGAGCGCAGGGCCGATGCGCCGCCCATTGCGGTCCAGCGCGCCTGGATTTCGGGCTGGGCGAACCACTTGATATAGGCGAGCGCGGCGTCCTGCTTGCTCGAATAGGACACCACCGAAATGCCCTGACCGCCAAGCTGTGCGAAATGCCCGCCCGGACCAGCAGGATTGGGGAAATAGCCAGACTTACCGCCGCCGACCTTGGGGTCTGCCTCGACGCCGGGCCAGATGAAGGCAAAGTTCATCTGGAGCGCCACCTGCCCGGATTTGTAGGCATCAATGTCCTCGCCCATGTACCAGTTCGAGGATCCCGGCGGCGTGCAGCAATCATAGAGCGCCTTGTAGAATTCAAGGCCCGCGACCGCGCCTTCGGAATTCACGAATCCCTCCAGATCATAGGGCTTGTCGGGATTTTCATACTCGAACCCGAAATTGTAGAGCGCGTTGGTCACGCCCATGGTGATGCCTTCCGAGCCGCGCTCGGTATAGATGGCGGCCCCATAGACCGTTGTGCCGTCGATGTCGCGGCCCTGAAAGAACTGCGCGATATCCTTGAGTTCCTCAAGGGTCTTGGGCACGTCGAGCGCGCGACCGTGCTTTGTCTGAAACTCGGCCTGAAGGTCGGGGCGCTCAAACCAGTCCTTGCGGTAGGTCCAGCCGACGACATCGCCAAAGGCGGGCAGCGCCCAATAGTTTGGGGTGTTCTTGGGCCATTCCGAATAGCCCGTCACCGTGGCCGGGATGAAATCGTCCATGCTGATGCCTTCCTTGTCAAAGAAGTCGTTCAGCTTGACGTAATGGCCGTTCTCGGCCGAACCGCCGATCCATTGGCTGTCGCCGATCATCAGATCGCAGAGTTGGCCGCCAGAGTTCAGCTCGTTCAGCATCCGGTCGGCGAAATTGGGCCAAGGCACGAACTCAAATCGCATCTTGTGGCCACTCTGTGCTTCGAATTCCTTGCTCAGCTCAACCAGAGCGTTGGCGGGGTCCCATGCGGCCCAGCACAGCGTCAGTTCATCAGCGTGAGCGCTTGTCGCGCCGACGCAGGCGAGTGCCGCAGCCGCGCAATACATGCGATTGATGTTCATTCCAAAACTCCTCCCAAGAGTTGTGTCGCGATCTTTCCGCCGCGACTCGACAGTAAGACAGTGATAATTGAGGCACGTGCCTCTGAGCAAGAAAAATCTGAGGCACGTGCCTCAGATATCTTGCAATGGGGCGCGGAAGCGGTGAAGTTGCACGAATGCAGGAGGGGAGCGCCGACAGAATGCGCCCAACGACAAAGGATCTCGCCAAGGCGGCTGGCGTTAGTCGCGCGACCGTTGACCGGGTATTGAACGGTCGGCCGGGCGTGCATGAAAAGACAGTGCAGGCGGTTCAGGCGGCGATCGACCGGTTGGGGTTCGAACGCAACCTTTCGGCGGCCAATCTGGCCAAGAGCCGGGTTTACCGATTTGAATTTCTGCTCCCCCGAGATGGCGGCGAATTTCTGGCGGAACTCGATGCGCAAATCGCGGAGCATGGCAGGCTCTTGCGGGCCGATAGCATCGAGATCAGGACACGCAGAGTGCTCGAACGTAACCCGCATCAGGTTGTGGCCACATTGGCAAACCTGTCGCGCGAGGAGGTTGATGGTGTGGCGATCATGTCCTCGGAAAGCCCGCAGGTCCGCGATGCCACCCTGCGATTGATCGAGCGCGGCATCAATGTTGTGCAATTCATTTCAGGTCAGCATGGCGTGCGTCCCTTCGACTTTGTGGGAATCGACAACTATGCGGCGGGGGCCACCGCGGCGCGCCTTCTGGGCGCGTTTTGCAAGCAACCGGCGGGACGGGTCATGGTGATCGCAGAAGCGATGACCTCGCTTGACAGCGCCGAAAGGCGGTTGGGTTTTGACCAGACCCTCGGTCTGCGCTTCCCCGGACTGTCTGCGCTCCCTACGCTGGAAACCCACGGAAATCATACGCGGGCCGCGGCCATTGTCGCTGCTGCATACCGGAACTTTCCCGATATCGTCGGGGTTTATGTGATGAGTTCCGAGGCTTTCGTGCCTCTCGAAGCCGTCCTGCGGCATGGTGGGCGCCGCGCCCGCACCATCGTCGCGCATGAGCGCACGGCACGGACTGTCGAACTCTTGAAAAGCGAGATGATCGCCGCCCTGATCGTGCAGAATCCGGGGCATGTGGTGCGCAGTGCCGTCCGTCTGCTCAAGGCGCGCTGTGACGGACGGACACCGCTCGCTTCGCAAGAGGATATCCGGATCGAGATCCTGTTGAAGGAAAATCTTGCCCTGCCGGACAAGGGCACAGCGTAAGCGCTGTCCGTCAGCCGCAGATCCGGTTTTGGAGTGCGGTCAATGGAAGGTGACAACGGATGGCGTGACCGTTGCCTGTCTCTTGCCAGGGTGGCGCATCGGTCTCGCAGATCGCTCCAGCCTTGACCGGGCAACGACGCTGGAAAGGGCAGCCCCGCTCGGGCGGTGAAAGTTCAGCCCTGTCCTCGGTCAGCAGGCGTGGTGCGTGATCCGGGTCGGGTTCAAGCACGGCGCTGAGCAGCACTTCAGTATAGGGATGTGACGGTTGGCTGTAGACCGCTGCCGTGGGGCCGATTTCACAAAGCCGTCCTTGATACAAGACGGCTACCCGATCAGAAAGCACGCGAACGATTGCGAGGTTGTGGCTGACAAAGATGAACGCTGTCCCATGCACTCTCTTGAGGTCATTCAGCAATTCCAGAACGGCCGCTTGCACCGAGACGTCGAGGGCCGAAGTGATTTCATCGCACAGGACGATCCGGGGATCGGCGGCAAAGGCGCGCGCCACGGCGACGCGCTGTTTTTCGCCGCCCGATAGCTGTCCGGGGCGCCTGTCAAGGTAGCTCGCGCCAAGCCGGACGGCGTCGAGAAGTGCGACCATGCGGTCCTGTAAGGCCTCGCCGCGCAGCCCGAAATAGAGGCGGAGTGGCTGCGACAGGATTTCAGCCACCGATTGTCGTGGATTGAGACTGGCGTCGGGGTTCTGGAACACAATCTGGAGGCGGCGAAGCTGATCCGGGCGGCGTCGTTCGACCGTGGTGCCGAGCAGGGTGTTGTCGTCCAGCAAGATCTGGCCTTCGGCTGGGGCGAGCAACCCTGCGATAGCCTTGAGGATTGTCGATTTGCCGCTGCCGGATTCGCCGACCATGCCAAGGGACTCGCCATGCCGGAGTGTCAGGCTGATTCCCTCGACCGTTGCCGGGTTCAATGCCCTATGGCGCAGACGGGCCAGAAGGCTGGGCCGCTGGTAGCGGATCGTTACGTCCTTGAGTGTGAGCGCCGGTGGGCTGTCCGCCGGACAGACCATCGGCACCGCCCCTCCGCCGCCCCTGATGTCGATCTCCGAGACCCGGTCCGGATAGAGGCAGCGTGTGGATTGTGAGCCAGCCCCCGCGGTCATCGGTGGACGTTCCGTGCGGCAGGTCTCTGTCGCCAGAGCGCAGCGCTGTGCAAAGGCGCAGCCATGATGATGCGATCCGGGTGATGGTGGGCGACCGTTCAGCGCACGCGGCAACTGCTGGTCGCAGAGCCGGGGGATAGAGGCGAGCAGGGCACGCGCATAAGGATGCGCCGGGTCGCGGAGCACCTCTGCGGCGGGTCCGATCAGCACGGTTTCTCCGGCATAGAGCACCAGGACTCTGTCGCAGACCCGGGCGATCACGCCCAGATCGTGGCTGACATAGACCATGGCCATTTTGCGGGTGACGGCCAGTTCCCGCAACAGGTCGAGGATATGCGCCTGGGTTGTGACATCCAGTCCCGTCGTCGGCTCGTCGAGCAAGAGCGCATCCGGTTCACCGGCAAGCGCCATGGCAATCGCGACGCGTTGTTGTTGGCCGCCCGACAACTCGTGCGGATAGCGCCGCAGGATCGCGCGTGGGTCCGGCAGGCGGACTTGCGTGAGCAGATCGATGGCACGCGCCTCGTGCAGAGCCTTGGGCAGCGTGCAATGGAGGTGCAACACTTCGTCAATCTGTTGCCCGATGCGCAACGTTGGTGTAAGCGATTGGCCAGAGTTTTGCGGGATCAGGCCCAGCTTGCCACCACGGATCCTTTGCAACTCCTTCGGGCTGCGGGCGAACATGTCGACGCCGTCATAGATAACTTCTCCATCGATTTTCTCCAGGCCATGCTTGAGATAGCCCATGGCCGCGAGGGCCAGGGTGCTCTTGCCCGAGCCGCTCTCGCCGACGATGCCGAGGCTTTCGCCGCGACAGACGGCAAGATCGACGTCATGCAGCACCGGCAATATCGTGCCCCCTCGGCCGCTGAACCCGATGCAAAGCTTGCGGATGTCGATCAGGGGCGGGTTTGCCATGTCAGACCACGGCCTTGCGGCTCTGATCAAGCCCGAGGGTCTTGGCCAGGGCGTCCGCTGTCAGGTTGATCCCGATGATCAGCGTCGAGAGGGCAATCACGGGTGCGATGACTCCCCAGGGTGCAAGTGACATGTAGACTCGTGCATCCGACACCATCAAACCCCAGTCAGGGCGCGGCGGGGCGACGCCAAAGCCCAGAAAGGACAGGGCAGAAAAGCCAAGCAGCATCCAGGACCACCGCATCGCGCCCTCGACGAGGAGCGTGTCGGTGACATTGGGCATGAGTTCGCGGCGCACGATGTCAAGAGGACGATGACCGCGGGCCCGCGCCGCAGAAATGAAATCGCGCGCCACCACCTCGTGCGCCGCAGCCCGTGCGACCCGGATCACCGGAATGCCGAAGAAAAAGGCAAGCGTCGGCATCAGCACTTCGCCACCGCTGCCAAAGACGGTAATCAACACCAAGAGCGGCAGGATCCCCGGCAGGGCAAGGAAAGCATCGACGACGCGCATCAGCACCTCGTCGAGCCAACCGCCCCGAAGGCCGAGAAAAACACCGAGAAATCCCCCCCAGAGAAGCGCTACGGGGGTTGCGATTCCGGTGATCAACAGGGCCTCGCGTCCGCCCAGAAGCATCCGGCTGAACACGTCCCTGCCAAGGTGATCGGTGCCCAGCCAATGCTCTGCCGAAGGTCCGCTCAAGGTCATCGTCGCGTTCATTTCCGTGTAGTCAAAAGGCGCGATCCAGGGGCTGGTCACGGCAATCACAAGGTGCAGTCCGACCAGTGTCAGCCCGATTGCGCCTGATGGACGCGCGAGCATGTCGCGCAGGATGCAGACGACGCGGGCGGTCAGGGTCGCGGTGCTCATCTTACCCTCATCTGATGGCTGCGCAGGCGGGGATTGAGGGCAAGACTGAGGATATCGGCAAAGAGGTTCACGCCGACATAGGTGGCGGCAACGATCATGGTGATCGCCTGCACGACCGGCAGGTCCCGTCCCGAAATTGCATCGACCAGAAGGCGGCCGAGGCCCGGATAATTGAAGACAACCTCGACCACCACAACGCCCCCCAAGAGCCAGGCCACGGTGAGGGCGATCACGTTGATTGCAGGCAGGAGGGCGTTTGGCAGGGCATGACGAAAGACGATCCGCCAATAGGGGACGCCCTTGAGGGTCGCCATCTGCACGTAGTCGCTGGCCATGGCGTCGATCATCGAGGAGCGCACCATGCGCATGATATGCGCGACCATGAGCATCGTGAGAACCACCGCTGCCAGGATGAATTCTGGAAAAAATTCAAGGGGTTGCGCATCTGCCGGGGTGAGAACTATGGCCGGCACCCAGCCCAGCCAGATGGCAAAGATCAGGATCAGCAGGGTGGCGGCGACGAATTCGGGGATGGTCATGGCGAGGATTGCGCCGGTGGAAAACAGGATGTCGACCCAGGTGTCGCGCCGAAGCGCAGCCAGCGTGCCGAGACACAGGGCGAGCGGGATTCCGACGCTCAGCGCGCCTGCTGCGAGCAGGAGAGAGTTCCGCACCCGAAACCCGACCAGATCGCTGATGCGCTCCTGACCATTGGCGGACAGGCCAAAATCGCCGTGCAGGGCGCCGCCTATCCAAGCGCCATAGCGGGTCAGGGCGGGCGTGTTCAACCCCATGGTTTCGCGACATTTTTCCAGAGCTTCGCCGACTGCATCGCGTTCCAGAACGGCGGTGCAGGCATCGCCTGGCAGCGCCTCGACGCCGAGGAATATGATCACCGAGACCAGCCCGATCGTGATGAGCCCAAGCGCCAAGCGCCTGACAATCAGTGCAAACATGAAACCTCATTCCCCGAAACAGGACGGCGAGCGGTCCTAGAGATTGGGTTCAACCTAGACCACGCGCTTGCGGTCCGTCGAGGTTTTCTTGTGGATTTCTTGTGTCCATCCTGTACGGCGTGGACGCGGGTTTGGCACGCAATCCGGTGGGTGTCACAAAGGCCGCGGAAATTCCGAGCAAAAACCCCGGTTCCGCATGCGGTTGGTGCCGGAATCGCGATTGCGTGCGTCCGAGGCTTTCGGTGCCGGTGGGCGAGGCGGGGACCGGATCCGCGAGGTGAGGGCGCGCGCTGGGTTGCGACCCTTTGGCAAATGTCCGGCCAATCGCTTCTTACCCTTTGCCCTTGGGGATGTTTCGGCTATTGAGTCAGGTGAGTCCATAAAATGAAGCAGGTCCATGCGCGACATTACCGACGCTCCGCGGTCTCTCCCTATCGCCCCGCGCGATTGGGTGGTCATTCTGGCGGGCTACCGCGACCCCAACACGGCCCGAAGCCTCTTTGAACTGGCGGTGACGATCGGGCCGTTCGTCCTGCTCTGGGCACTGGCGTGGTGGGCGCTGGCGGTCAGCCCCTGGCTGACGCTGGCGCTGTCGCTGATCAATGCGGGTTTCTTGCTGCGGCTCTTTGCAATTCAGCATGATTGCGGGCATGGTGCGTTCTTTCGCAACCGGACCTTCAGCGACTGGGTGGGGCGGGTTCTGGGGGTGCTCACGCTGACGCCCTATGACGTGTGGCGGCGTTCCCATTCGATCCATCACAGCACGGCGGGCAATCTCGGACAGCGCGGCATCGGCGACATCACCACCTTGACGGTGGCCGAATATCAGGCGCTTTCGCGGTTCGGGCGTCTGGTCTATCGGCTCTATCGCAATCCGGTGGTGCTCTTCGGGCTGGGGCCGGGTTATCTGTTTCTTGTGCAGAACCGGGTGCCACGCGGGTTGATGGGCCATCTGCGATACTGGATCAGCGCCATGGGCACCAATGCCGCCATCGTCGCGGCCCTCGCGCTGATCGGATTTTTCGGCGGCTGGATGCCGATCCTTCTGATCTTTCTGCCCTCGACTCTGTTGGCAGCAACCGCCGGGATGTGGCTCTTTTACGTGCAGCATCAATTCGAGGCGACCCATTGGGCCCCCGAGAAGGATTGGCAATTGCACGAGGCGGCGCTGCGTGGCAGTTCGCATTACGTGCTGCCGCCGATGCTGCAATGGCTGAGTGCCAATATCGGCATTCACCATGTGCATCACCTCTACAGTCGCATTCCGTTCTACCGCCTGCCGGACGTGCTGCGCGATCACGTGGAACTGGCGGCCTGCAACCGGATGAGCATCCGCGACAGCCTTGCGAGTGCGCGCTTGCATCTCTGGGATGAAAAGGGCCGACGGCTCTTGTCCTTTGCGCAGGCACGCGCGCTGGCATAGCAAAGCGGGCGTGCGGTGCCAGACAAAATTCCGGTCTAGGTGCGGCGGATGCCGATGCGGGCGCCAACCCCTTCGGGGCGCGGCAGGCGGGCATGGGCATTGGCCATGGCGCGCACGCGGGCCAGAACATCGGCGGGCATCGCCACGACCTTGGGACCGTTAAGGTCCACATGCAGGGTCAGGCTCTCGCCGGTGGCGGCAACCCATCCCTCCTCGTGACAGAGTTCCTGAAAGCCGTGAATGCGCTTTTCGTCGTGGTCGAGCAGATGAAAGGTGCTGCGCAGCCGGTCGCCGAGTTTCACCTCGCGCAGATAGCGGGTGTGAAACTCGGCGGTGAAGGTGGTGTGGTTGCGTGCCGCGATATAATCGGGGCCAAAGCCCATCTCGGCAAAGGCCTCATCGGCGCAGCGGTCGAAGAGCACGGTGTAATAGCCCATGTTCATGTGACCGTTGAAGTCGATCCAGCCGGGCTCGACACTGTGAAAGGCAGAGAGACAGGGCGCAGGGTCAGGCATGGCGGACGGTCCTTGACAGTTTTCAGGAGCCTTTTACGTGACATTCTGTCAGAACAACAAGGCCCGGTCGGGCGATCACGGAGGCCCGGCGCGTTTGTGATTTGGACATCACGGGCGATGTCCTAGATCATGGTCATCAAACGGCGGAGGGTCTGACATGGAGTCTGACAGGGGTTCTGACAGAGGTTCTGAAATGGCAGGTATCACAAGACGGCGCGTGAGTCTGGCGGCGGGACTGATCGTGCTGGGGGCGCTCGCGGCCTATGGCGGGCAGCGGCTGCTGGGCGGTTTTGAGGAACTGGCCGCCGCGCCGGTCTTTGCCGAGGACGGCGTGGCGCTGCGGGGCACCGATTCGGTCGCCTACTTCACCGAGGGCCGACCGGTGGCGGGCAGCGCGGCGCATGCGCTCGACTGGAACGGGGCAACTTGGCATTTTGCCTCGGCCGAAAATCGCGCGGCCTTCGCGGCCGAGCCCGAGCGCTATGCGCCGCAATATGGCGGGTTCTGCGCCTGGGCGGTGGCGGAACGGGGCAAGCTCTATTCCACCCGGCCGGAAAACTGGGCGATCGTGGGGGGCAAGCTCTATCTCAATTTCAACGACGACATAGAGGCCCGGTGGCAGGCGGATATTCCCGGTTTCATCGCCAAGGGGGATGCACGCTGGCCGGAGATCCTGCGCGGAGGGTAAGCGCCGGGGGCGCTGCCCCCGGACCCCCGGGGGTATTTGAGCCAAGAAGAACATGCGCCCTGGATCAGGCCCAGGGGCCGCGGGAGGCGGGCGAGGCCGCCATTTCGCGCAGGGCGCGGATCCGGTTCTCCGGGTTGGGATGGGTGGAAAACAGCCGGTCGCGGGCATGGGCATGCAGCGGGTTGATGATGAACATATGCGCCGTGGCGGGGTTGCGCTCGGCGGTCTGATTGTCGATGCGCGCGGCAAGGCCGGAGATCTTTTCCAGCGCCGAGGCGAGCCAGAGCGGGTTGCCGCAGATCACGGCGCCCACGCGGTCGGCCTCGTATTCGCGGCCGCGGCTGATCGCCATCTGCACGAGGCCTGCGGCGAAAGGGGCGAGGATCATCAGGGCAAGGGTGCCGATGAGCCCCGCGCCGTTGTTGCGGCCGCGGCCGAAGACCATCGCGAAATTGGCTAGCATGGAGATCGCCCCGGCAAAGGTTGCGGTGATCGTCATGATGGTGGTGTCATGGTTGCGGATATGGGCCAGTTCATGCGCCATGACGGCGGCGATCTCTTCTTCGCTCAGGTGCCGCAGCAGGCCGGTGGTGGCGGCGACGGCGGCATTGGCGGGGTTGCGCCCGGTGGCAAAGGCATTGGGCTGATCATTGTCGAGGAGATAGATCGCCGGGCGCGGCATCCCGGCCTTGTCGGCCATGGCATATACGATGCGGGTGAGCGTCGCGCCCTGCGGACCGGCGGCGGGCTGTGCGTTGTGCATCCTGAGCACCAGCCGGTCGGAATTCCACCAGGTGAAGGCGTTCATCGCCAGCGCGATGACCAGCGCCACCAGAGCGCCGCCGGTGCCGCCCAGAAGCGCACCAAACCCCATGAAGAGCGCCGTCATCGCCGCCATCAGGATCGCGGTGCGCAGATATCCCATGCTCTATCCTCCTTTGTCTGGCGGGGAATATGGGGGCTTTCCTGCGGGGTGCAAGCGGGTAGGGTCATGGCATGATCATCTCGAAGGGCCGGCGCTATATTTTCGTGCATATTCCCAAGACCGGCGGCACCGCGATGGCGCTGGCGCTGGAGGCGCGCGCACTGGCGGATGACATCCTGATCGGTGACACGCCGAAGGCGCGGCGCAGGCGCGGCCGGCTCAAGGGGGTCGAGACGCGCGGGCGGCTCTGGAAGCATTCCAGCCTTGCGGAGATCGACGGGCTGATAGCACCCGATGAGATCGCGGCACTGTTCAGCTTTACCATGGTGCGCAATCCGTGGGACCGGATGGTGAGCTATTACAGCTGGTTGCGCGGGCAGCGGTTCGATCATCCCGCGGTGCGGCGGGCGCAGGCGCTGGATTTCGCGGGTTTTGTCGCAGCACCCGAAACGCAGGCGGTCTGGGCGGCCTTGCCGGCGCGGGCCTATCTGACCGATGCCGGGGGGGTGGAGCGCTCATGCCTTGCGATCCGGCTGGAACAGTGGCGCGCGGATGCGGTGCCGCTCTGGGATCATCTGGGGTTCAGTCTTGAGTTGAAGCAGGTCAACGCATCGGCGCGCGGATGCGATTATCGGGATTATTACGGGCAGGCCACCGCCCGGATCGTGGCGCGGATCTCTGCCGAGGACATCGCGCGGTTCGGCTATCGGTTCTGAGGCGGAGATTATCAATCTCTGCCTGTCGGTGTTTCAGGCTGGGCGCGGCAGAAAAGCGGTTGGCAGCAGCGGCGCGGCGCGGTTTGATGCAAGCGACTCGGAAAGGGACAAGCCAGGATGTCAGACGCAAGACGGTATTTTTCTCCGCAGGGCGGGTTGCCGCCGCAAAGCCAGTTGATGAACGATCGCGCGGTGCTGACCGAGGCCTATGCGGTGATCCCGCGCGGGGTGATGCGCGATATTGTCACGAGCTACCTGCCGCATTGGCAGGGCACGCGGGCCTGGGTGATCGCGCGGCCGATGTCGGGCTTTGCCGAGACCTTCTCGCATTACCTGATGGAGGTTGCCCCCGGCGGTGGCAGCACCCGCCCGGAACCGGATGAGGCGGCGCAGGGCGTGCTCTTTGTCACCGAAGGCGAGGTGTCGCTGATGCTGAACGGGCAGGGGCATCTGCTGGAGCCGGGGGGCTATGCCTATCTGCCGCCCGGCTGTGACTGGCGGCTGGAGAACGGGGGCCGGACGCGGGCGGTGTTTCACTGGATTCGCAAGGCCTATGAGGCGGTCGAGGGCATCGACCTGCCGGTGCCGATCATGGCCAACGAGCGGGATCTGGCGCCGGTCGAGATGCCCGATTGCAACGGCGTCTGGGCCACGACGCGGTTCGTGGACCCAGAGGACATGCGCCACGACATGCATGTGACGATTGTCACGCTGCAACCGGGCGGGGTGATTCCGTTCACCGAGACGCATGTGATGGAGCATGGTCTTTATGTGCTGGAGGGCAAGGCGGTCTACCGGCTCAACCGCGATTGGGTCGAGGTGGAGGCGGGCGATTACATGTGGCTGCGGGCCTTTTGCCCGCAGGCCTGCTATGCCGGTGGGCCGGGGCCGTTTCGTTATCTCCTTTACAAGGATGTGAACCGGCATATGGCGCTGTGAGACGGGGGCGCTGCCCCCGGACCCCCGGAGTATTTGCGGAACGCTGAAATGGGGGATCGAGGCCTTCCAGAACTTGATCAAATTATGTTTCGACTCTGGTCAAGGCGGTATCCGCGCCCCACTGTGCGCGCTCATGACCTGTCGTGCCGGAGGACGCCATGCCGCAGAGACCCATTCGCATTGCCATCAACGGTTTCGGCCGGATCGGTCGCACGCTCTTGCGCATCCTGATGCGCGAGGGGGAGGTTTTTGATCTGGTCTGCATCAACGAGATCGCGCCGTTGGCGACCTGTGCCTATCTGTTTCAGTATGACAGCGTCTTTGGTCCCTGGCCGGGGACGGTGACAACGTGCGACGGGGTCTTGAGCGTGGACGGGCGCGCGATCCCGTTTCAGGCCGCGCGCGATCTGAGCCGTCTGGATCTGAGCGGGGTCGATGTGGTGCTGGAGTGCACCGGGATGGCAGGCGCGCGGGCTGTGGCCGAGCGCGGGCTGGCGGCGGGGGCGCGGGCGGTTCTGGTCTCGGGGCCCTCGGCGGAGGCCGATGTCACGCTGGTGCTGGGGGCGAATGAGGGCGATCTGAGCGATCAGCGGATCATCTCGAATGCCTCCTGCACCACCAATGCGTTGGCGCCGCTGGCGCGGGTGCTGGATGAGGCCTATGGTATCGTGAGCGGGCAGATGACCACGGTGCATTGCTATACCGGCAGTCAGCCCACGGTGGACAAGCCGCGCGATGCGCCCGAGCGCAGCCGGGCGGCGGCGCTGTCGATGGTGCCGACGACGACGAGCGCGCAGCATCAGACCGGGCTTGTCCTGCCGGGGCTGAAGGGCCGGATCGAGGCACGCGCGATCCGGGTGCCGGTGGCGAGCGTGTCCTGCATCGACCTGACCGTGCAGACCCGCGTGGCGGTGCGCGTGGCGGAGGTCAACGCGCTATTGCGGGCGGCGGCCGTGCGGGAAGGCTGGCTGGGCTGGATCGAGGCGCCGCTGGTCTCGTCGGATCTGCGCGGGCGCCCCGAGAGCCTGATTGTCAGCGGGCCGCAGACCTCGGTTTCGGTCGGCGGGCTCTTGCGGGTCTTTGGCTGGTATGACAACGAATGGGGGTTTTCCTGCCGGATGCTGGACATGGCGCGGCTGATCGGGCGGCGGGGGCGCTGAACTCAGCGCGTGGCACTGCCCTGGGTCGACATCGTGACGCGCGGGCTGGCGGGAGTCTTGAGCCGCCGTGGCACGGTATTGGTCCAGATCTGTTCCATCTGCGCCTTGCCCTCGAAGGTCTGATGCGCGCGTTTCGGGTTGAGCCGGTCGTCCTGCCAGGCTGGTTTCATGCCCCGCGGCACCGAGATGCCGATGGTGCTGATCTGCTGGCTGGCATAGACCCGGGCCGGGGCAACGCGGGTGCGTGGCGGGACCGTCGCGGGTGTCGCCGGGCTGCCGGGGGCGAGCGCGGCGCGCGGCGGCGCTTCGCGGGCCGGGGGGGCCGGGCGGGTCGGGGCCGGGATTTCGAGGGTCAGCGGCTTTGGCGCGGGCTTTGGGGCCACGGGCTGCGGCGGGGTGGCTGTGGCGACCCGCACCGCCGGTGCCGCGGCGGCGACTGTCGGCTGGAAGCCGCAGAGCGCGCGGCGGTCACGCGTGATGCGGGGCACCCAAGTGACCTGATCGCCGCTGCCGGCGCGGATGAAAACGCATCCCGCGCTGTCGACATATTGCAGTCCCCGGTAGGTCGCGGGCGGAAATTCCGCCGGGGTCGGGGTCTCGCGCAGAGGCTGCGCCGGGGCCTGTCCCACGCCGACGAGCAGGGCGGTCAGGGCGATCATCAGTGATTTCGAACAGGTCATCGTGCCCCCGGAAATACTTGGCCGGAGGATGCCTTATTTCTGCGTTCCCGTAAACAATGAATCGCTTATCTTGTGCCAAACATTCGATCACCCGCATCCCCTAGTCCTGGGAGGATGTAACCCTTGTCATTGAGCCGCTGATCGAGCGCGGCGCTGACGATGGGCACATCGGGGTGCGCCTCGGCCATGCGGGCGACGCCTTCGGGGGCGGCGAGCAGACAGAGAAAGCGGATGTCGCGGGCGCCGGCGTCCTTGAGCATCTGCACCGCGGCGACAGAGGAATTGCCGGTGGCCAGCATCGGATCGACCACAATCGTGATGCGCTGGTCGAGCTGATCGGGCACCTTGAAATAGTATTTGACCGGTTGCAGGGTCTCTTCGTCGCGATAGAGCCCGACAAAGCCGACGCGGGCCGAAGGGATAAGCTCGAGCATCCCGTCGAGCAGGCCATTGCCCGCCCGCAGGATCGAAATCAGCGCCAGTTTGCGACCGGCCAGAACCGGGGCTGCCATTTCCATCAGCGGGGTCTCGATGCTGCGGGTGGTCATCGGCAGATTGCGGGTGATTTCGTAGGCGAGCAACTGGCTGATCTCGCGCAGGAGCTGACGAAAACCGGCGGTTGAGGTCTCCCTCTGCCGCATGAGCGTGAGCTTGTGCTGGACGAGGGGGTGATCGACGATGGTCAGGTTCGGGGTCATGGCGGGTCTCCGGCAAGGGCGCTGCTCCGTCATTTCAGAAAATGCAGCGCAGGGCAACGCCGGGATTGCAGCGGGCCCGTCGCGGGTGCAAGCTGGACTTGAATTGGCGCAGCGGCGTGGTAAGAGCATGTCGCAAAGGTAGTTTAATATTAAACTACATGCCTGACGGGAGGAGTGAGACCATGGCCGAAAGCAACAGTGACACGCCGCGTCAGGCGGCGCTGAATTACCATGAGTTTCCCAAGCCGGGCAAGCTCGAGATCCGGGCGACCAAGCCGATGGCCAATGGTCGCGACCTGTCGCGGGCCTATTCCCCCGGCGTCGCCGAGGCCTGTCTTGAAATCCGCGACGATCCGACGACCGCGCGCCGCTACACCGCGCGCGGCAATCTGGTGGCGGTTGTGACCAATGGCACGGCTGTTCTGGGTCTTGGTAACATAGGTCCGCTGGCCTCCAAGCCGGTGATGGAAGGCAAGGCGGTGCTGTTCAAGAAATTTGCCAATATCGACTGTTTCGATATCGAACTGAACGAGAGTGACCCCGAAAAGCTGGCCGATATCGTTTGTGCGCTGGAGCCGACCTTTGGTGCAATCAATCTGGAGGATATCAAGGCGCCGGATTGCTTTATCGTTGAACGACTTTGCCGCGCGCGTATGAAAATTCCCGTGTTCCATGACGATCAGCACGGCACGGCGATCGTTGTGGGCGCAGCGGCGACCAATGCGTTGCACGTCACGGGCAAGAAATTCGAGGATATCCGGGTGGTTTCCACCGGCGGCGGGGCGGCAGGCATTGCCTGTCTTAACATGCTGCTCAAATTGGGGGTCCGGCGCGAGAATGTCTGGCTCTGCGACATTCACGGGCTGGTCTATGTGGGCCGTGAGGTCGAGATGAACCCCGAAAAGGCGGCCTTTGCGCAGGCCAGCGACCTGCGGACGCTTGGCGATGTGATTGGCGGGGCGGATCTCTTTCTGGGGCTGTCGGGCCCCAATATCCTGACGCCCGAGATGGTCAAGAAGATGGCGCCGCAGCCGATCATTTTTGCGTTGGCCAATCCGAGCCCCGAGATCATGCCCGACCTTGCGCGTGCAGCGGCACCGGATGCAATCATCGCGACGGGGCGGTCTGATTTTCCCAATCAGGTCAATAACGTGCTGTGTTTTCCCTTCATCTTTCGCGGGGCGCTGGATGTTGGCGCAACCGAGATCAATGACGCGATGCAGGTGGCCTGCGTGCAGGGGATTGCGGATCTCGCGCGGGCCTCGACAAGCGCCGAGGCGGCGGCGGCCTATCAGGGCGAGCAGATGACATTCGGCGTCGATTACCTGATCCCCACGCCGTTTGATCCGCGACTGTCGGGGATCGTGTCCTCGGCGGTGGCGCGGGCGGCGATGGAAACCGGCGTGGCGACGCGGCGGATCGAGGATCTCGACGCCTACAAGGCCAATCTGGATGCCAGCGTGTTCAAATCCGCGCTGCTGATGCGGCCGGTGTTTCAGGCGGCGCGGACCGCCGCGCGGCGCATCGTCTTTGCCGAGGGCGAGGATGAGCGGGTGCTGCGGGCCGCGCAGGCGATTCTGGAGGAAACAACAGAGCAGCCGATCCTGATCGGTCGTCCCGAGGTGATTGCGCGGCGCTGTGAGCGGGCAGGGCTGTCGATTCGGCCGGAACGCGATTTCAACATCGTCAACCCGCAGGACGACCCGCGCTATCGCGATTACTGGGAGACCTATCACCGCATCATGGCACGGCGCGGTGTGACCCCCGACATTGCCCGCGCGGTGATGCGCACCAACACCACGGCCATCGGAGCGGTGATGGTGCATCGCGGCGAGGCGGATTGCCTGATCTGCGGCACCTTCGGCGAGTTTCGGTGGCACATGAATTATGTCAATCAGGTGCTGGGCGACGACGATCATCATCCGCATGGCGCGCTGTCGATGATGATCCTTGAGGATGGGCCGCTCTTTATCGCCGATACGCATGTGCGGGTGCAGCCCACGGCGGAGGATCTGGCCGAGACGGCGGAGGGCGCGGCGCGCCATGTGCGGCGATTTGGGATCGCGCCCAAGGTGGCGTTCTGTTCGCAGTCGCAATTCGGCAATCAGTCCGACGAGGGCGCGCAACGCCTGCGGGCGGCGCTCGCCCTGCTGGATGCGGAGTCGCACGGCTTCTGCTATGAGGGCGAGATGACCATCGATGCCGCCCTCGATTCCGATCTGCGCGAACGGCTCTTGCCGGGCAACCGGATGGAAGGGGCTGCCAATGTGCTGATCTTCGCAAATGCCGATGCGGCGTCGGGGGTGCGCAATATTCTCAAGATGAAGGCGGGCGGTCTGGAAGTGGGTCCGATCCTGATGGGGATGGGCAACCGCGCGCATATCGTGACGCCCTCGATCACCGCGCGCGGATTGCTCAACATGGCAGCGATCGCAGGCACGCCGGTGGCGCAATACGGATGAGGGGCGAGTCTTTGCAGGTGAAGCAGGAGGGGTTTGCAAATCCTGTCTTGATTTTCGTTACCCTGCGTAGCTTCAAAGGATTTGCATAAGTTTGCAGAAAAAGCAGGAGGTTTTCTGCAAATTTTCTGCGGCCTTCTGTCCCGTCCCCTGCCATGACGCTTGCCGTAAGGCAGCGTGATCCGTAACACATATGCGACGGATCGGAGGAGGATACGATGGGATACAAAGAGGTTTACGACCGCTCGCTGGCGGATCCCGAGGGCTTCTGGATGGAGGTCGCCGAGGCGATTGACTGGGTGAAGAAGCCGTCACGGGCGCTGTTTGCGGAGAATGCGCCGCTCTATGAATGGTTCAAGGATGCCGAGGTCAACACCTGCTGGAATGCCGTGGACCGGCATGTCCTGGCGGGGCGCGGGCCGCAATACGCGATCATCCATGACAGCCCTGTGACCGGGCGCACCCACAAGATCACCTATTCCGAGTTGCGCAATCGCGTCGCGACTCTGGCCGGTGCGCTGCGCGCCAAGGGCGTGGAAAAGGGCGACCGGGTGATCATCTACATGCCGATGGTGCCCGAGGCGATCGAGGCGATGCTGGCCTGCGCGCGGCTGGGGGCTGTGCATTCGGTGGTCTTTGGCGGATTTGCCGCGCATGAGCTGGCGGTGCGCATCGACGATGCCCGCCCCAAGGCAATCCTCGCCGCCTCTTGCGGGATCGAACCGGGGCGCGTCGTGCATTACAAGCCACTGTTGGATGCGGCGATTGATCTGGCGACGCACAAGCCCGATTTCTGCGTCATCCTGCAACGCGAGGAGGAGGTGGCGCAGCTGGTCGAGGGGCGCGATTTTGGCTGGCACAGTTTCCAGTATGGGGCGACGCCCGCGGAATGTGTCCCGGTCTCGGGCGATCACCCGGCCTATATTCTCTATACCTCGGGCACCACCGGCGCGCCCAAGGGGGTGGTGCGTCCGACGGCGGGTCATCTGGTGGCGCTCAACTGGACGATGAAGAATATCTACAACGTCGATCCGGGCGATGTGTTCTGGGCGGCGTCCGACGTGGGCTGGGTCGTGGGCCACAGCTATATCTGCTATGGGCCGCTGATCCATGGCAACACCACGCTGGTGTTCGAGGGCAAGCCGGTGGGCACGCCCGATGCGGGCACCTTCTGGCGGGTGATCTCGGAGCACAAGGTCAGGAGTTTCTTTACCGCGCCGACGGCGCTGCGCGCGATCAAGCGCGACGATCCCAAGGGCGAACTGATCAAGGGCCACGACATTTCCTGTCTGCGGGCGCTTTATCTCGCGGGGGAACGCGCCGATCCCGACACGATCGAATGGGCGCAGCGGGTGATGGGGGTGCCGGTCTATGACCATTGGTGGCAGACCGAGACCGGCTGGACCATCGCCGGGAACCCGGCCGGGCTAGAGGCGCTGCCGGTCAAGATCGGCTCTCCCACGGTGGCGATGCCGGGCTATGACGTGCACATTCTCGACGAGGGCGGGCATGAGGTTGCCCCCGGCACATTGGGCGCGATCGCGGTGAAACTGCCGCTGCCGCCGGGCACCTTGCCGACGCTGTGGAATGCCGAGGAGCGCTATCGCAAATCCTATCTCTCGACCTTTCCGGGCTATTACGAGACCGGTGATGCAGGAATGAAGGATGAAGATGGTTATCTGTGGATCATGGCGCGCACCGATGACGTGATCAACGTGGCGGGGCACCGGCTATCGACGGGGGCGATGGAGGAGGTTCTGGCGGGGCATCCGGACGTGGCGGAATGCGCCGTGATCGGGGTCAGCGATACGCTCAAGGGGCAGGCGCCGGTGGGGTTGGTGTGCCTGACCAAGGGCGTCAACCGTCCGCATGACGAGATCGCGCGGGAATGTGTGACGCGGGTGCGCGATCAGATCGGCCCCGTTGCGGCGTTCAAGCTGGCGGTGGTGGTGGACCGGCTGCCCAAGACCCGATCCGGCAAGATCCTGCGCGCGATCATGGTGCGGATTGCCGACGGGCAGGCGTTCAAGATGCCTGCGACGATCGACGATCCGGCAATCCTTGACGAGATCAAAATCGCCTTGCAAGAGATTGGTCTGGCGCAGGAATGACAAAAATCTCCGCGCAGGTTTACCCGCGCGGAGACGTCGCTTGCCCGGACATCCCGGCCGGGGAAACCTCGGAACTCGCCTGGGAGGAAGGGCTGGACAGAACCGTCACCGACACGGGGCTGGGGATAAGACTCATAAACCTCACCGAATCGTTCTGCGCACTTGCATTGCGATCCTGATACGCAACATACCCGGTGGCAATCAGACCTCCGAGGAGGAGGACCCTGATGGTATTGGTAACACGTTTGGCCATGCTCCTGACCCTCCCAAGCGTTACACGCCTGCACGATACAGGCAGGCCTATTGGCGCCAAAACGGCCCGGTCAGGCAATAACGCGGGTTTGTTATCCGATAACAAGGGGGTTTTCCTGAGGGTCTGGTGTGCTATTTGACATTGTGGAGGTGCATTATGCCGCTACGACTTCTGCTTGTCATTCTGAGTCTTGTCATGTCCGGGCCTGCCCGATCCGATCAGCCACTTCTTGCCTATCAGCTGCCGCCGCTCGGCCAATGGAGTTATCTGAGCGATCAGGTGATGGGCGGGGTGTCCGAAGGGCAGGCGCAGATCGAAGGGCCGGACGGGGCGCAGTATCTGCACCTGACGGGCCGGGTCAGCACCGAAAACCGGGGTGGGTTTCTTCAGGTGCGGGTGGCGCTGGAGCGCCCCTTGCCGAAGGGCGCGCAGGGCGTTGTGGTCGAGACGCGCGGCAATGGCGAGGGGTATTTCATCCACCTGCGCACGCAGGGCACGGTGCTGCCCTGGCAGTATTATCAGGCTCCGATTGCCAGCGGAGCGAACTGGCAGGTGATCCGGGTGCCGTTCAGCGCCTTCAAACCTTCGGGCGCGATCTTGCGGGATGAGCCACGCCCCGAAGGCGTCACCAGCCTCGGGGCTGTGGCCTATGGTCGTGATTACCAGGCTGATCTGTCTTTTCGATGGATCGGGGTCTATTGATCGCGATTGTGAAGGTCAGATAATATTTTCTTGTCATAAGCTGTCAAAAAAAATCGCTTTATGTAAACTGTTCGCGCAGCAGGCGTTCCTCGAGACCATGTCCGGGATCAAAGAGGATGCGATGTGAAATGCTGGTTTCCGAATGGATTTCGACCCAGAGCACGCTCTCGATCCAGCGACTGTCGGCATCGGCCATGACCGGGCGCTTGTCGGCCTCCAGCACGTCAAAGCGCACGGTCGCGGTTTTCGGCACCAGCGCGCCGCGCCAGCGGCGCGGGCGAAACGCGGCCACCGCGGTGATCGCCAGAACGCCAGAGCCGATCGGCAGGATCGGGCCATGGGCGGAATAGTTGTAGGCCGTCGATCCGGCGGGGGTGGCCACCAATGCGCCGTCGCAGACCAGTTCCTCGAGTCGCAGCCTGCCATTGACACTGATCCTGAGCTTGGCCGCCTGCGGGCCCGCGCGCAGCAGCGAGACCTCGTTGATCGCAAGCGCGGTGTGAATTGTGCCATCGCTCGCCTCGGCGCGCATGGAAAGGGGGTTGATGACCTCTTCCTCTGCCGCCTCGAGACGATCGAGAAGATCCTCTTCGCTATATGCGTTCATCAGAAAGCCGACGGTGCCGCGATTCATCCCATAGACCGGCGTGTCGAGATTCTGGGTGCGGTGCAGGGTGTGCAGCATGAATCCGTCCCCGCCAAGTGCCACGATCACCCCGGCCTCGGGTTCGGGAGATTGCCCGAAGCGCGCGATGAGGTCTGTGCGGGCCGTCTGGGCGCTTGGCACATCGCTGGCGACAAAGGCTATTTTCCGGCGCATGGGCGGTTCCTGTTGGCAAGTAATGCAGCTTTGGCGCGGATCGAACCATAAAAGCGGACGCAAGGCCAGCCATGCCGGTCCCGCGGACGAATTCGTCGCTTTACATTCTTTCAAAGTGAAGCCGTTTCCATTAGGAAGCAGCAAAGTTCACTCTTTGCCGGAGTTGCGATAATGCCCCATGACGGAAACCAGCCTGTTGCGGATCAAGGCTTTTTCACCGAATCCCTCGCCACGCGCGACCCGGACCTCTGTGCGGCAATCCGGCAGGAACTGGGCCGTCAGCGCGATGAAATCGAGCTGATTGCCTCGGAAAACATCGTGTCGCGCGCCGTGATGGAGGCGCAGGGCAGCGTGATGACCAACAAATACGCCGAAGGCTATCCCGGTCGGCGCTATTACGGCGGTTGCCAATATGTCGATATCGCGGAAAATCTGGCGATCGAACGCGCCTGCAAACTCTTTGACTGCGGCTTTGCCAATGTGCAGCCCAATTCCGGCTCTCAGGCCAATCAGGGTGTGTTCACCGCGCTGCTCCAGCCGGGCGACACGATCCTTGGGATGAGCCTCGATGCGGGCGGGCATCTGACGCATGGCGCGGCGCCCAACCAGTCGGGCAAATGGTTCAACGCCATTCAATACGGGGTGCGCCGGCAGGACAACCTGATCGATTACGATCAGGTGCAGGCGCTGGCCTCTGCGCACAAGCCGAAACTCATCATCGCGGGCGGCTCTGCCATCCCGCGCCGGATCGACTTCGCGAGGATGCGCGAGATCGCGGATAGTGTTGGTGCCTGGCTGCATGTGGACATGGCGCATTTCGCGGGGCTTGTGGCGGCGGGTGAGCATCCGAGCCCCTTTCCCCATGCGCATGTGGCGACCACGACCACGCACAAGACGCTGCGCGGGCCGCGCGGCGGCATGATTCTCACCAATGACGAGTCACTGGCGAAGAAGTTCAATTCGGCGATCTTTCCGGGCATTCAGGGCGGGCCGCTGATGCATGTGATCGCCGCCAAGGCAGTGGCCTTTGGCGAGGCGCTGCGCCCCGAGTTCAAGACCTATATCAAGGCGGTGATCGCCAATGCGCAGGCGCTGAGCGATCAACTGATCAAGGGCGGGCTGGATACGGTGACACACGGCACCGACACCCATGTCTTGCTGGTGGACTTGCGACCCAAGGGCGTGAAAGGCAATGACACCGAGAAGGCCTTGGGTCGCGCGCATATCACCTGCAACAAGAATGGTGTGCCGTTCGATCCTGAAAAGCCGACGGTGACGAGCGGGATCAGGCTGGGGTCTCCGGCGGGCACGACGCGCGGTTTCGGCGAGGCGGAATTCCGGCAGATCGCCGACTGGATCATCGCGGTGGTCGATGGGCTGGCGGTTCATGGCGCAGAAGGCAATGGCGCGGTCGAGGCCAAGGTCAAGGCCCAAGTCGAGGCGCTGTGCAAGCGGTTCCCGATCTATCCGAACCTCTGAGACGGGGATGCGACAGCCGCGCGGCCCATGGGCTGCGCGGGTTCTGACAGGACATCCGGGCGTGAAGCCTGTTCCTGATGACCTCAAATCCAGTGCATCAGGGCATAGATCAAGAACCCCAAAGCCATCAGATTGAGAACGATCCCGCCGAGAAGGCGCAGGAGCGCGGTGCGGCGCGCCTCTTTGGGGTCGAGCCGATCAAGATGGGCGTGCAGGTCGGCAAAGGCGGTGTTCACAGTGGTCCTGTCCAGCACGCGCGCGAGCTTGGGGTGGCACATCCAGTCCTGCGCGCCGAGCACGATGGCGGCGGCGCGGCGCTGATGTCTGGGCAGGCGGCGGCCCGCACGCCGGATCTGCGCCTCAAGCGATTTGCCGCGCAGGTTCATCTTGTCCGTGAGGGCCGCGTGCAGCCGCGTAACCTTGATTTGAAATTCAGTGGGATCAATCACTTGAACGTTCCTTTCCCGCCACTCTAGCGGGCGGGCGGCACTGGCTCAAGAGGGCTGGTCATCGCGAGGACGGGGCGCTATTCAGGCGCCATGTTGAACATGATCTCTCATGGAACGCGCAGCACGCGGCCCGGATTGCTGATCGTTCACGGGCTCTATGGCTCGGGGCGCAACTGGGGTGTGATCGCCAAGCGATTGTCGGACAGCCGCCATGTGGTTGCCGTGGATATGCGCAATCATGGCGAGAGCCCGTGGCAGGACAGCCATTCCTATGCCGATCTTGCGGGCGATCTGGCGCAGGTGCTCGAGAGCCTTGAGGGGCCCTATGATGTGATGGGGCATTCGATGGGCGGCAAGGCGGCGATGGTTCTGGCGCTGACGCGGCCAGATCTCGTGAATCGCCTGATTGTGGTGGACATCGCGCCGGTGGCGTATGCGCATAGCCAGATCCAGTATGTCCGGGCGATGCAGGCGGTTGACCTGAGCCGCGTGAGCAAGCGCTTGGATGCCGCCGAACAGCTTTTGCCGCTGGTGGATAATCCCGATCTGGTGCCGTTTTTCCTGCAATCCCTGGACGTGCGCAACCGGCGCTGGCTGCTCAATCTGGATGTGCTGGCGCGCGAAATGCAGAAGATCCTGGGATTTCCTGATGTTTCAGGATGTTACGAGGGAAAGGTTCTGTTTCTCTCCGGCGCGGAGTCGCAATACATCCGGCAAGAACATCGCGACCGGATCAAGGCGCTGTTCCCGGCCGCGCAATTTGCCAAGATCCCGGGGGCGGGCCATTGGGTCCATGCCGAGAAGCCGCGCGAATTCGAGGCGGCGGTGCGGGAATGGCTGGGGTGAGCATCGCTTGGCGCTGATCCTGATGGATCTCCCGCCGATACCGCTGTCATTGGAACGTCGCTCTACAAACCGAGCTGTCGGACAGCCGTATTCGCAACCCAAGGCGCGGGCCGCGACATTCAGGATGCCGGCAAGGCGCTTGAGACCGCCGTGGAATAGCCCTCTCAGCGTTTCTTGACAAACTCTGTCAGAATGACGATGCGCTGGCCTTCGACGCGCCCTTCGATATGGGCCGGGTTGTCCTGAACCAACGTGATGCGATGCACCGCCGTGCCACGTTTGGCGGTGAAATTCGCGCCCTTGACCGGCAGATCCTTGATCAACACCACGGTATCGCCCTGTTGGAGCGGCACGCCATTGCTGTCGCGATGGGCGCTTGGCTCTGCGATGTTGTCTGCCCAGGCGCGGGCGGTATCATCGAGCCAGAGCTGATCGGCGAGATCGCGCGCCCAGTCGTGATCCGAAAGGCGCGCCAGAAGGCGCGCGGCGAGCACTTGGGTTGCCGGGTCTTCGGACCACATCGATGAGGCCAGACAACGAAAGTGGTCAGGATCGAGGGTGCCGGTGATCTGATCGGCACAGCTGGCGCAAAGGGGCACGTTGGCGCCTTCGGGGCCGCCTGTGACGGGAAAATCGCTCAGGGGCGCCGTGGCGGCGCAAAGGGCACAGGTCATTCAGGGGACTCCGCTCTGGGTGATGGCATCGGTATAGGACTGTCGGCCGGAAAGGGAAAGGCGGTTATCCTCTTGCGGCTTAGTGTCAGGCGCGCGGATCGAGCAGCTTGGCGAGGATCCGGTTGCGGGTGATGTGGCCGAGAATCTGGCCGCTCTCGAGGACGCCGACGGGCGCATCATGGCCCTGCGCCGCCTCCATCACCTGCTGGATCGTGGCATCGGGCGGCACGCAGGCGATGGGCGTGCCAGTGGCGGGTTCCATCACGTCGCGGGCGCAGAGCACACCCAAGGGATTCATGTGCGCCACGAATTCGGCAACATAGTCGGTCGCGGGATTGGTGAAGATGTCCTGCGGGGTGCCACATTGCACGATCCGCCCGCCCTCCATCAAGGCGATGCGGTTGCCGATCTTGAACGCCTCGTCGAGATCATGGCTGACAAAGATGATCGTGCGCTTCAGTTTCTTTTGCAGATCAAGGAGTTCGTCCTGCAACTTGGCGCGGATCAAGGGGTCGAGCGCCGAGAAGGGTTCATCCATCAGAAGGATCGGCGCATCGGTGACGAAGGCGCGGGCGAGGCCGACGCGCTGCTGCATCCCGCCGGAGAGGTCGCCGACCTTGCGGTCGGCCCATTGCGTCAGGTTGACCAGCTCCAGCTGTTCATCGACCTTGGCGCGGCGCTGGTCTGGCGACTGGCCTGCCAGTTCCAGACCGAGGCCGACATTTTCACGCACGGTCCGCCAGGGGAGCAGGCCGAATTGCTGGAACACCATGGCAATGCATTCGCGCCGGACGCGCAGAAGATCGGCGGTCGAGGAGGTGGTGACATTCGACACCCAATCGCCGTTTCGCACGGTGACAGAGCCCCGCACCACCGGGTTCAGACCGTTCACCGCGCGCAGGAGGGTCGATTTGCCAGAGCCGGAGAGGCCCATCAGCACCAGAAGCTCGCCCTGGCCTACGGTCAGCGAGCAGTCATGGACGCCGAGGATCTGGCCGGTCTGCGTCTGGATGTCGCCGCGCGACAGGCCCTGATCCATCAGGGGCAGGGCGCGCTCGGGGTGGTCGCCAAAGACGATGGAGACGCGATCGAAGGTGACGGCGGGATCTGCGGAAGGGGACGTCTCGGTCATCGTGACACCCGCAGCATTCGGTCGAGAAGGATGGCCACCACCACGATGATGAAGCCCGATTCAAAGCCAAGCGCGGTGTTGACCGAGTTCAGCGCGCGGACAACCGGCACGCCCAGGCCATTGGCGCCGACGAGGGCTGCGATCACGACCATGGAGAGCGACAGCATGATGGTCTGGTTCAGCCCGGCCATGATCTGGGGGAAGGCATAGGGCAGTTCCACCTTCCAGAGCCGCTGTTTGGGGGTGGCGCCAAAGGCGGTTGCCGCCTCCATCAGGGCTTGCGGGGTCGAGGAGACGCCGAGATGGGTCAGCCGGATCGGCGCGGGCAGCACGAAGATCACGGTGGCGATGAGGCCGGGCACCATGCCAAGTCCGAAAAAGACGATGGCCGGGATCAGGTAGACAAAGGTTGGCAGTGTCTGCATCAGGTCAAGGATCGGCACCATGGCGCGGTAGAGCTTTGGCCGGTGCGCGGCGGCGATGCCAATCGGCACCCCAAGCCCCATGCAGACGACGCAGGCCGAGAGAATCAGGGTCAGGCTTTGGGTTGTTTCTTTCCAGTAGCCCTGGTTGAGGATGAAGAGAAAGCCCAGAAGGACGCCAAGGCAGACTTTCCAGTTTCTTTGCAGAAACCAGGTCAGGGCGATGAAGACCGCAATGATGACAAAGGGATGCGGGGATTGCAGGAGCCAAAGGATCGCGTTGATCATCGATTCGAGTGCGGTGGAAATCGCATCGAAGAGCCCGCCCAGATTGGCGTTCATCCAGTCGAAAACGGCTCTTGCCGTCTTGCCGACGGGAATCTTGTAGTTGGTCAACCAATCCATTCAGTCACTCCGGCAAAGGGAAGCGAGGCCCCGGCCTTTGCCGGGGCCATCGTCCTTATTGCAGCGCGGCTGCAACAGCGGCCTTTGCATCGCCGCCGTCCTTGGTGGTGACACCGTCGAGCCAGGATTCCCAGGTCGCCGGGTTGGCGGCAAGCCAAGTCTTGGCGGCCTCGGCGGGATCGGTGGCGTCATTCAGAATCGCGCCCATGATCTCGTTCTCCATCTGAAGGGTGAAGGCGAGGTTCTGGAGCAGTTTGCCGGTGTTCGGACATTCGGCGACATAGCCCGCGCGGGTGTTGGTCGCCACGATGGCACCGCCAAGATTGGGGCCAAAGTAATCATCGCCGCCGGTCAGGTAGGTCATCTTGAAATTGGCGTTCATCGGATGCGGTTCCCAGCCGAGAAAGACGATCGGCTTGCCCGCCTTGGTGGCCTTGGCAACCTCGGCCAGCATGCCCTGTTCCGACGATTCGACAACCTCGAACCCGTCGAGACCGAAGGGACCGGAGGCGATCATGTCAAGGATCAGGCGGTTGCCGTCATTGCCCGGCTCGATCCCATATATCTTGGCCTCCAGAGCATCCTTCTGCGCGGCGATCGTGGTGAAATCGGTGATGCCGAGCGCGGCGCCGTGTTCGTTGGTCGCAAGGGTGTATTTCGCACCCTCAAGGTTGGTGCGGACGGTATCGACCTTGCCCGCGTCGCGGTAGCTGGCAATGTCGGCCTCCATCGTCGGCATCCAGTTGCCGAGGAACACGTCGATGTCGCCACCGGCCAGACCGGCATAGGTGACGGGCACGGACAGCACATTGATCTCGGTTTCATAGCCGAGGGCCTCAAGCACCACGGAAGTTGCCGCGGTGGTGGCGGTGATGTCGGTCCAGCCCACGTCAGAGAAGGTGACGCGATCGCAGTTGGCCATCGCCGGACCCGCGACAGCGGCGAAGGCGAGGGCGGAAAGGGTGGTCTTGAGGCTCATGGAGTATCTCCTGGCATTGGATCTTCGGGCGTGTGGCCCGGTTTCGAAGGGGGCCCGGAGAAAGATTCCCCGGACCCCGCTTTGCTGTCGATCGGTTGGGCTCAGGCCATCCACCAGCGTTCGATGAAGCGCATGCCGTCCACGTCCCAGTTGGCAGCGAGCGTTTCGGGATGGGCGACCTTGTTGGAGTTGCCAAAAACGTAATTGGCGAACATCGGGACGACGACGCCGCCGTCGTCGCTGCAGATCGCCTGCATCTCGAAATACATCGCGCGGCGCTTGTCCTCGTCGAGTTCCGAGCGTGCCTTGAGCATCAGTTCCTCGAACCGGTCATTGCACCAGAAGCTGTCATTCCACGCGGCCCCGCATTGGTAGGCAGTGGCGAACATCTGGTCCTCGACCGGGCGGCCCGACCAGTAGACGGCGCAGAACGGTTTCTTCAACCAGACATCCGACCAGTAGCCGTCATTGGGCTCGCGCACCGGTGTCAGGCTGATCCCGGCCTTGTTGGCGGAGTTCTGGTAGAGAACCGCCGCATCGACTGCGCCCGCAAAAGCGGCGTCGGCGGCCGAAAGCTTGACCTCGAGCTTGTCGAGACCAGCCTCTTTGAGGTGGAATTTCGCCTTGTCGGGATTGAAGGCCTTCTGCGCGAGTTCGGTGTTGAAATAGCGCTGACCCGGTCCGATCGGATGGTCGTTGCCGATCGAGCCGTAGCCGAACAGGATCTTGTCCACCAGTTCCTGCCGGTCGATGCCGTATTTCAGCGCCAGCCTGACATGCGGGTTGGAATAGGGATCGGCACGGGTGTCCATGGCAAAGGTGTAATGCTGGGTGCCCGCGACCGAATTGATCTGGATGTCGGGACGGCGCGCCAAGAGGCCCACGGTCTTGAGGTCGAGCCGGTCGGCCACCTGAACGTCGCCCGAGACAAGCGCCGTGGTGCGCGCGTTCTGATCGACGATGGCGATCACTTCGGCGCTGTCAAACCAGGCCACATCGCTGCGCCAGTGATTCGGGTTGCGTTCGAGCGAGAGCGAGACGCCGGGCTTGAATTCCTTGAGCACGTAGCTGCCGCAGCCATCGCCGGATTTCCAGTCGATCCCGTCACCCTCGGACTTGCAGATCACGAGGTGATAGTCGCTGAGGAAGAAGGGAAAATCGGCATTGCCGCCGTCGAGGGTGAAGATCACCTTGTCGTCGCCCTCGGTGGTGATATCGGTGATCGGCGCCACCAGCGGACCGGCGGCGGAGGTGGAACCCTCGCTGCGATGGAAATTGATCGAATTGGCCACGTCGGTCGCGGTGACGGACTTGCCGGAATGGAAGGTCACTCCGGGGCGCAGCTTGAACGTCCAGACCGACGCGTCGTGCGAGGCTTCCCAGCTTTCGGCCACTTCGGGGACGAGCGAGCCGTCGGCGGCCACCTCTGTGAGGTGCCCGTGGACAGAAAAGGCGATCGTGGTCGTGAAGCTGTTGGAATAGGTGCCCGGATCGAGCGTGTCGGTGGTCTGGCCGTGACCGATCCCGGCGCGCAGATGGCCGCCGCGCGACGGCGCGGCCTTGGCCCGCAGCGGCAGGCCGGCAATCAGCGCGGCCCCGGCGGTAGTTGCCATGAAGCCGCGGCGATTGATGCGGCCTGATGTGAGAAGTGTCATGATGGTCGTCTCCCTTTGGTTTGTGTCCCGAACCTGCCTTTGCCCCGGTGTTCCGGTCTTGCGGCCCCCTGCCGCGTGGCGGTCGGTTCTACCTGCCAAGGCTAATATGACGTTGTGATGAAATACAACGCTATTCTGGCAGGGTGGGGTGTTTCTGGCGCGTCGTTCCCATTGTTTATTATTGATTGACGAGTCAATTAAACACGATTAGGCCAGTCTGGCAACAGATCTTTCAAAGAGGCGTGGATGCCAAAAATAGGGATGGAACCGATCCGGCGCACGGCGCTGGTCGAGGCGACGATTTGCGAGATCGGCGCCCAGGGAACGCTTGATGTGACGGTCGCGCAGATCGCCCGGCGCGCGGGCATGTCAAGCGCGCTGGCGCATCACTATCTGGGATCGAAAGAACAGATCTTCGTGGCCGCCATGCGCCATATCCTCACGCTCTACAGCGCCGAGGTGCGCGGCGCGCTGAGCATGGCGCAGGGTCCGCGCGCGCGCATCGAGGCGATCATCCGCGCCTCCTTCACGCCGGCGCAGTTCCGTCCCGAGATGGTCTCGGCCTGGCTCAACTTCTATGTGCAGGCGCAACGCTCGGACGAGGCGCGTCGCCTGCTGCACGTCTATCAGCGGCGCCTGCGCTCGAACCTGCACCATGCGTTCCGCCAGCTGGACCCCGCGCAGGCGCGCACCCTGACGCGCGGCCTGGCGGCCATGATCGACGGTCTCTACATCCGTCAGGCGCTGCGCGAAGGCGCGATGCAGCCGGTGCTCGCGGTGGAGGTGCTGCTGCATTATCTCGACACAAGCCTGCCGGCAAAGGAGTCGAAATGAGCGCGCCCAACATCCTGATCTTCATGGTCGATCAACTCAACGGCACGCTGTTTCCCGATGGTCCCGCCGATTGGCTGCACGCGCCCAATCTCAAGGCGCTGGCGGCACGCTCGACCCGCTTTGCCAATGCCTACACCGCCTCGCCGCTCTGCGCACCGGGGCGCGCCAGCTTCATGTCGGGCCTCCTGCCGTCGCGCTCTCGCGTCTATGACAACGCCGCCGAGTTTGCCGCCGACATTCCCACCTACGCGCACCATTTGCGGCGCGCGGGCTACCAGACCTGTCTCTCGGGCAAGATGCATTTCGTCGGCCCCGATCAGCTCCACGGTTTCGAAGAGCGACTCACCACCGACATCTACCCCGCCGATTTCGGCTGGACGCCGGATTACCGCAAGCCCGGCGAGCGAATCGACTGGTGGTATCACAACATGGGCAGCGTGACCGGCGCAGGCGTCGCCGAGATCACCAACCAGATGGAATATGACGACGAGGTGGCCTTTCACGGCGTGCAGAAGATCTATGATCTGGCGCGCGGCGCGGATACACGGCCGTGGTGCCTGACGGTGAGCTTCACCCATCCGCATGACCCCTATGTGGCGCGGCGAAAATACTGGGATCTCTATGAGAATTGCGACCACCTGCTGCCCGAGGTGCCCGCGATGGACTATGCCGATCACGATGCCCATTCCCGGCGGATCTTCGACGCCAATGACTGGCGCAACTACACCATCACCGAGGATCACATCCGCCGCGCCCGCCGCGCCTATTTCGCCAATATCTCCTATCTCGACGACAAGATCGGCGAGGTGATGAGGGCGCTCGAGACGACTCGGCAGGAGGCGATCATCGTCTTTGTCTCCGATCATGGCGACATGCTGGGCGAGCGCGGGCTGTGGTACAAGATGTGCTTCTACGAAGGCTCGTCCCGCGTGCCGTTGATGATCGCGGCACCGGGCATGGCACCGGGGCGCGTGACTGATCCGGTCAGCACGATCGATGTCTGCCCGACGCTTTGCGATCTGGCGGGCGCCGACATGTCGGAGGTGGCGCCCTGGACCGAGGGGCAATCGCTGGTGCCGCAAGGGCAGGGGGTAGAGCGCACGGCCCCGGTGGCAATGGAATATGCCGCCGAGGCCTCGCAGGCGCCGATGGTCTCGCTGCGCTATGGCAGATGGAAGTACAACCGCTGCGCGCTCGATCCCGATCAGCTGTTCGATCTGGACGCCGATCCGCGGGAATTGACCAATCTCGCGCGCGACCCTGCCCATGCCGGCACCCTGGCGCAACTGCGCGCCAAATCGGAGGCGCGCTGGGATCTCGCGGTCTTTGACGCCGCCGTGCGCGAGAGTCAGGCGCGCCGCTGGGTGGTCTATTCGGCGCTGCGCCGGGGCGGCTATTACCCGTGGGAGTATCAGCCGCTGCAAAAGGCGTCCGAGCGCTACATGCGCAACCACATGGATCTCAACGTGCTGGAGGAAAGCAAGCGCTTTCCGCGGGGCGAATGATGCTTTCATCGTTCTGCAAATACTCAATTTCCGCCGCCTGCGGCCGGGAATGCGCAGCAGGAAAGAGAGACTGATGCAAGCCGATCATGTCATCGTCGGCGCAGGCAGTGCGGGCTGTGCGATGGCTTACCGGCTGGCCGAGGCCGGAAAATCGGTGCTGGTGATCGAGCATGGCGGCACCGATGCGGGCCCCTTCATCCAGATGCCCGGCGCGCTCAGCTATCCGATGAACATGCGGCGCTATGACTGGGGTTACAAGTCCGAGCCCGAGCCGCATCTGGGCAATCGTCGCCTCGCCTGCCCACGCGGCAAGGTGATCGGCGGATCCTCCTCGATCAACGGGATGGTCTATGTGCGCGGCCATGCGCATGACTTTGATCACTGGCGCGATGAGGGCGCGGTGGGCTGGGGCTATGCCGATGTGCTGCCCTATTTCAAGCGGATGGAGCATTGGCATGACGGCGGTCACGGCGGCGATGCGGGCTGGCGCGGCAGCGACGGCCCGCTGCATGTCAGCCGCGGGCGGCGCGACAATCCGCTGGTGCGCGCCTTTGTCGAGGCGGGGGTGCAGGCGGGCTATCCCGCGACCGATGATTACAACGGTCATCAGCAAGAGGGGTTTGGCCCCTTCGAGATGACCGTCTGGCGGGGGCAGCGCTGGTCAACCGCCAATGCCTATCTGCGCCCCGCGTTGAAACACGCGAATTGCGATCTGGTGCGGGGGTTTGTCACCCGCGTGGTGATCGAAGAGGGCCGCGCGGTGGGCGTCGAGGTTGTGATCAAGGGACGCAAAGAGGTGGTGCGCGCGCGCGCCGAGGTGATCCTCGCGGCCTCCTCGATCAACTCGCCCAAGATCCTGATGCTCTCGGGCATAGGGCCTGCCGCGCATCTGGCCGCGCGGGGCATCGCGGTGGTGGCGGACCGCCCTGGCGTGGGCCAGAACCTTCAGGATCATCTTGAGCTTTACATCCAGATGGCCGCAAGCCAGCCGGTGAGCCTCTACAAATACTGGCACCTCTTTGGCAAGGCCTGGGTCGGCGCGCGCTGGCTCTTGAATCGGAGCGGGCCGGGGGCCAGCAACCAGTTCGAAAGCTGCGGTTTCATCCGGTCGCGGGCCGGTGTCGAGTATCCCGATATCCAGTTCCATTTCCTGCCCATCGCGGTGCGCTATGACGGCAAGGCTGCGGCCGAGGGGCACGGGTTTCAGGCCCATGTCGGGCCGATGCGCAGCCCGTCGCGGGGGGCCGTGACGCTGCGCAGCGCTGATCCTGGCGACGATCCGGTGATCCGCTTCAACTACATGAGCGAGGCGCAGGATTGGGAGGATTTCCGCGCATGTATTCGTCTCACCCGCGAGATCTTTGCGCAGGACGCCTTTGCGCCCTATGTCCGGCACGAGATTCAGCCCGGTGCGGGCGTGCAGAGCGACGACGACCTCGACGATTTCATCCGCGCCCATGCCGAGAGCGCCTATCATCCCTGCGGCACCTGCCGGATGGGGCGCGCCGACGATCCCCGCGCGGTGGTTGATCCAGAGGGCCGGGTGATCGGGGTGGACGGTCTTCGGGTTGCGGATTCGAGCCTTTTCCCGCGCATCACCAACGGCAATCTCAACGCGCCGTCGATCATGGCCGGAGAAAAGATCGCCGATCATGTTCTCGGCCGCTCTCCGTTGCCACCCGAGAATGTCGAGCCCTGGATGCATCGCGACTGGGCGCGGGCGCAACGCTGATCTTTCGTCGGAGAGAGGCTTGATTTCCTCCTTTTTGACCCCGATAAGGGGGCATGTTAAGGATTTGTTCACTTATTGTTCTTCTTCTTGGTCCCCATGCGCTGGCGGCGGCAGAGTTGTTTTCCGGTCCCTTGCGGGTGATCGACGGGGATACGATGGACGTCGGGGCGCGCCGCGTGCGGCTGCACGGGATCGACGCGCCGGAGCTTGGGCAGATCTGCACCAATCCCGACGGAGCGCGCTGGGACTGCGGCACATGGGTGGCCAATGAGGTGCGGGCGCGCTTTGCCGGGCAAATTGCGCGCTGCACGGCGGTGGAGCAGGACCGCTATGGCCGCACCGTGGCGCGCTGCGTGGTGGCCGGGCAGGATGTCGGTCAGATGCTGGTCAGCGACGGCCTGGCACTGGCCTATCGCAAATATTCGATGGCTTATGATCTTGATGAAAAGGGCGCGGTCGTGGCCGGGCGTGGCCTGCATGGCAGCCTTATGGCGCGGCCCGAGGCGTATCGCCAGAGCCTGCGCGACCAGGCGCCCGCGGCGCCAGAACGACCGCAAGCCGACTGTGCGATCAAGGGTAATATCAGCGCCAAGGGCGTGCGCATCTACCATATGCCGGGCCAGGAGCATTACGCACGCACTGTGATTCGCACCGGTCAGGGCGAGCGCTGGTTCTGCTCCGAGGCCGAGGCGCGTGCGGCAGGCTGGCGGCGTGCAAAGCGCTAGAATAAAGACCGCGCTGTCGCCTTCGGCGCGAAATCCCCTGGCAGACGCGGCCATGGACGCTGCGCCACGGCAGTTTGCGGAACCGCGGTCCAGACGCCGCGCGATGCCAATCGCCACCCGCGACCACGGCGGCAAGACCGGCCGGAAGCCAGGTCCTCTGGTCCATTCTTGAGCTGTCAGCGCGCCCGGATGACGCTTAAATGTGCGTCTTGGCTGGGCGTCTTGAACGAGCGCGGCAGCTTTTGGTCCGGTCCATCGTGATCCCCGTTCATGTTTCGCAACCGAACAGAGGCGCAGACCGCAGGAGTCACTCAGCGCCCTCCCGTTCACGCGCCAAGGTCGGCGCAGGGGCGCAGGTCCGTTGATCGGATGATCCTCAATCCATGCGATCTTGGGATTTCTTTGGAATTGGTGGTGCCGCTGAAGGGACTCGAACCCCCGACCCCATCATTACGAATGACGTGCTCTACCAGCTGAGCTACAGCGGCGACCTTTCTGGTACGCGGCGCGCGGATGGTGCTTTGAGACAAGGCGCACAATCCGCACAGCGGTGCGTCTAAACGCACGGCACGCAGAACGCAAGACGGTATCAGTGTGATCGCGGCGATCGAGCAGGTCGGCCACGCGGTGCGGCGCAAGAGCCCCGGCATGGTTGGTCGAGGGATCACAGGCCGGTCTGCCTGAATTTTCATCCCGCGATGTGGCATTTCAACCCAATGCGAATCGATAATCCATTTTACAACCATGAGGCTATTTACAGCGCTGGATAAAACACGGCATAAGTAAGGCAAAAATGCGAGCAGGTCATGAAAAACGTTTGGCCGCACTTTGGTTCGGCAACAGCACTCTCGGCGTCAACGATGCTTGAGGACTTGCTTCCTCTGCGCCCCTTGATCAAGGCGGGCGCTGAGGCGGATGGCCCTTTTGTCCGTCAAAGGACGCGTCATGCGCCGGAGGATCTCGGCAACATTCGGGCCGTGGAGCTGTCGTTTCACAATTTTCACAGCTTCGGGGATCTTTTCCAGAAATACCTGAAGGCGCGGAAATCGATTTTCATTGATCGCCTCAACTGGCACATTTCCGAAGTCGAAGGGATGGAGTTCGACCAATACGACACGCCCTTCTGCCGCTGGGTGGTGCTGGTGGAATTCGGTGAGATCCTGGGTGGTGTTCGATTGATGCCGACAACCGCAACCTGCGGCATCTACAGTTACATGCTGCGCGATGCGCAGCGCGGTCTGCTGGATGATTTCCCGACCGATGTTCTTTTCATTGACCCGCCGGTGGATGTTTACGCGTGGGAGGCAACCCGATTCTTTATCACCGACTGCGTTCCCGGTGCGCGGCGGCGGCTGATCCAGCAGATGCTGTTCTCCGAGATGAACCGGGTCGCCGCCGAGAACGGTGCGCGCTACATTCTCGGGATCGTGCCCGCGATATGGTCGCGATGGGCAAGACGGCTGGAAGTGACCGCGACTCCGATCGGCGCGCCCTTCAGCATCGATGGCAGTCGCAGCCAGGCGGTGCTTTTCAAGGTGGATGACGTTGGCCAAGATGCGTCAAGCGGTATCGAAGCCCTGACAGAGCTGAGTTCCTAGGCACCTCTCCCATAGCCTTCGCTCGAGACGCGATGCCCTGTCGGTCAAGGTTCGATGGGTGCATTTGGCGTTCCTTGCCACGATCATAGCGCCGTTGAGAGACGTTCCGATCCCTGCCGTTCCGCTGTTTCCAGATTGAGGCCGCGGGACGCGAATTGTGTCTCAAATATGTCCAAGAATTTCAAACGGGTCGCCGTTCTGCCCAAGAATGCGCGAATTCATAAAGTATTTGGTAATCTGTAATCGGGTCACACCCCCCCCCGTCTGCTTGGAATCGAAAATGACAGAAGACATATCCCGTTTCAGTCAGAGACTCAGACAGAGCACGCCCGATGCGTCTGAAATGCGCGTTCTGGTGGTTGATGACGATCATAGCATCCTGCATCTCTTGCAGGCCGCACTCGAGGCGCTCGACAACTATCACGTGTCGGTTGCCGGGTCGGCTGAGGAGGCGCTGGACATCATCGAGGATGCCGATCCTCCCTTCGATTGCCTCCTGCTCGACATCCAGATGCCTGACACCGACGGGATCGTTCTGTTGCGGCGCATCCGCAAGTATCCGGAATACGAGGAAACACCTGCGATCATGCTCACGGCAATGAGCGAACGGGCTTATATCGACGAAGCCTTCATTGCGGGGGCCACGGATTACATCACGAAGCCATTCGATCTGATCGATCTGCGCGGCCGCATGAACGCGGCGCGGCGCCTCGTGAACGAAAAGCTCAAGACCGAGGACAGCGAGCGGGAAGTCACCATTCTCAAGCAGGAACTTGAAAAGAACACACAGTTCAACTTTGACGATCCTCTGGTGATTGGCGGAGCGGACCGACATCTGCGCTTCATGCAGTTCAACAATTACATTGATCAGCTCTCGCGCGGTCAGATCTTCAAATCCTACGCCCAAGCCATCCTTGTTCAGGACGCTCGGACGTTATACAAAGTGACCGACAACGCGCATTTTCGTCATATCGTGAACGAAACGGCGTTGGGTCTGCAATCCATGACCGCGGGACTTGACTGCATGTTTTCCTATCGCGGCAGCGGTTTGTTTCTGGCGATCATCCATGATGAAGAATCGCTGCGCTGCTTCCCTTCGGAAGAACGGTTGAACTGGTGCGTCCAGGCGATGATTGGCGAGCCGGGCAGTACCGATTTCCTGGTCGAACTGCTTGTCGGCAAACCGTTCTCGATGCGGGCGCTCTCGCGCGCCGGATCCGAAGCCGCGATCAGTCGCGCGATCGACAGTGTGAAGCAGCGCGAAGTGATGCTGAGCCAGGGCGATCCGGTCCTCGTCGGCGATGCGGGCGACAGCGGCGTGGAGGGGGGCGATCAAAAGCGCCGTCGGGTTTATGAGCGTGTGCTCATGGAGCTTTACGGCGAAGAAAGCTATCTCAACCTCAAGTAGGGGCCTTGTCGCGCGCACTGACGCGATGGCGGAGTTCGCTTGTCAGCGGACCGGACGGCCTTTGCCAAGGGAGCAACACCCCGGTCTTTTCCTGCGTTGCGCCTGTCCGGGAACGCTGTCTTTGCGTGTGCCAAAATTTGAACGGAATGCGGGCGAAATCTTTGCACAACCCTGTGCGATAGAGTGATGTAATCCAACGAAGGCCATGCGCGGATGAAACACCTCAAGGCACCAAAAGCGGACGTCGCGGTCGTGGACGATCACGAACGGCTGCTCCAAAATCTGCGAGACTACACCTCGACGATTTTTTCGCTCTTGTGGCAGAGGCAGGCGATTTTCCTCTCCGCAACCATATTGACCGGCTACTATTTCGATCCGCTGAACGCGGTGCTTTTCTATGTCATCATTCTTTTTACCGAGCTTCAGGACTTTCGACATGCCAAGCGTGTTGCCGCCCTGCGCCCGATTCAGCGAAGGGCCATCTCGCTCGCCTATGGGGCGATCCTCGTCAACACCACCCTCAGTTCGGGGGTCATCTGCGTTTATGCCGTCTCGGTGGCCTTCAGCCAGCAGGCGGGAGGTCACTTCACGCCGTTGTTCTTCTTGTTCGCGGCGGCGCTTTTCGCCGCGATGAACAACCATCAGCTTGTGCCGGCCCTCGCAGTCCGGCTCACGCTTTACGGCATTTCCTTTGCGATCATCACGATCAGGGACCTCTGGATGATCAATCCCCCCATCCAGTCAGAACTGTGGCTCCATTTCTTTACTGTCCTCTTCGTGATGTATTTCCTGATTGATTGCTCGGTGGTGTTCTTCAAGCTCTACCGCAAGAATCTTGACGCGATGGAGACCCTGAAGCAGGAACATGCGCACACGACCGCAGCCTATCTGGTGAAATCGCAATTCGTATCGACCGTGAGCCACGAATTGCGCACGCCCCTCACCTCGATCAAACTGTCGCTCGACCTCATCAACTCGGGAGCGCTCGGGTCTGTTCCCGAGAAAATGAAGGCCATCGTCGAGACCGCCGGACGCAATGGCGAGCGGCTATCGAAGCTGATCGACGATCTGCTCGACCTGCAAAAGCTGGAAGCGGGGGAAATGAGGTATCACATGGAGGTCATGAATGCGCAATCTTTCCTGCGCGACGCCATCGATGCCAATGTCCGATTCGCAGAAGCCAAGGAGGTGAAACTGGTCGCGGATTACCCCGACGATCCGCCGCTTTTCATCGAAGCGGACGAAATGCGCATGATGCAGGTCATGTCCAACATGATCTCGAATGCGGTGAAGTTTTCCCACAAGGGCGGAACGGTTACCGTCGGTTGCCTCGACAGGAAGGGTAAAACGACGATCTTCGTCAAGGATGAGGGCATGGGCATCCCTGACGGCTCGCGGGAGAAGGTTTTCGGAAAATTCCTACAAATTGACTCCTCGGATCGTCGGCAGGTCGGTGGCACCGGTCTTGGCATGAGCATCTCGAAAGAGATCATCGAACAGTTCAAGGGCAAGATCGACTACATCAGCAAGCCCGGAAGCGGCACAACTTTCTTTGTCGAACTTCCCACACATACGAGCGCTGTGCGGCACCTCGAGCAAGCATGACGCCCGGTCTGTGCGCGTGGACGTTCCCTTCGGGGATCACCGGCACTCAATGACATGATTTTTGAAGGAGAACTCCAAAGTTTTACCTCAATTCGGATCTAACTCTTCTCAAGTCGATCGACAACCATGACGTGCGCGTCGCTGGTAACGCGCGAAGGGAGCCCTGAACAGAATGAAAATACTGGCGATCGACGATGATGAAAGCATTCTGACGCTTCTTGATCATGCCCTCAGACTGTCTGGAAATCATGAAGTCACTCTGGCCATGTCCGCAAAGGAAGCGTTGGCATCAATCGACCGGGCTGAAACGGGATTCGATTGCTTTCTGATCGATATCCAGATGCCCGAGGTGGACGGCCTCTATCTGACGCAGCTGATCAGGAAAACTCCGGGATATGGACATCAACCGATCCTGATGCTGACCGCCATGAATGAAAAGTCCTACCTCGACATGGCCTTCAAGGCCGGGGCGACCGACTATGTCTGCAAGCCCTTCGATTTCAAGGATCTTCAGGCCCGAATCTTTGCCGCCCAGAAACTCACATGGGAGAATTCCCGATCGGTCGGACGGACCATGGAAACCCCGGCCATCGAGTGGTCACGCGGCGTCGCGATTGATTTCGAGCCTGATCAGGTCATCAAGCGTGCAAATCTGAAGGGATTGATCGCCTATGGCGAGTTCGACAACTACATCCTGGAGCTGGCGCGCCATCCGCAATGCCGGGCTCAGGTCATCGCGCTGAAGCTCGCCGATCCGACACTCGGACAATCGGACATCTCATTTTGCACGTTTTCCGCCATGCTCGGTGATGTCATCTCTTGCGCGACGGCGGTGCTGCCTGACCTTTTGAGTTCCGTTTCCTATCGCGGCAACGGCTCTGTGCTCTGTGTGCTGGATCGAGATCTCAATGCCCCGCCGAATGTGCTTGAACGCGAGATCAACGCGCGGTTTCTGGACATGCCCAGTGCGACATCCGCCCCCAAACTGCGGGTTTTCATGGGGGATCCGATGTTGATAAATGCCGACTCTGACGCCGGTGTTCTGGAAATATTGTGGTTGGCGACGGACAGCGTTGAAAGAAAGTTCGCGTCGAAAAAGGAAATCGCCGCGGTTTCAAAGCGGGTTCTGAATCGCAGCCTGCAATCGGAGGAACAGCATCGTCTCGAACGCAAGGCCTACAATTCGGTCATGAAGGACATGCTGTCCGACGTGAATGACGATCACTGGCTTGGCAAACTTACCCGCAGAACCCGTCGTCAAGATGTTGGATGACGTGCTCGGATGGGGGGAATGGACCGATTCGGGCCCGGTCAAACCGGACCTGCGCCATGGTCCGTTTCACGTCTTAACGATCGCAAACTTTGGAAGGTTCTATGCGGCGGTAGGCGACGATTCCTCTATTTGCCATGACTTTGCCCGGATCATGAACATCAAGCGTCTGAAGTTTACCCCTCCCGAAAGGAAAAAGTGGAGTGCGTCACATGTTGGCCTGACGCCTGCCATGTTCTCATCACAATCCGAACGAACCATGGCAGCGCTAAGTTAAGACTTGGTCCCTTGTGTGTTTTTGTCCTCACTGATTGGGAACCCAAAATGATCCAGATGGTTGCCACCCCGGACGCTGCCGACACTGACGACATGCAAATTGGAACGACGCTCCTGAACGGACAGTTCCTGATCAAATCCCGCCTTCAGACGGGTGGCTTTGGCATAGCCTATGTTGCGCGTGACAGCCTCGACCGTCAGGTCGTGATCAAGGAGTGCTTTCCGTCTGGTCTCTGCATTCGCCGCAACGGGCGCGTTCGTCCGATCGAGGCCGATTTCGAGGCCCAGTTCGAGGCGCTCAAGCGCCAGTTCATCCGTGAAGCCCGGCAGATGGCGAAGCTGATCCATCCCAACATCGTCGCCGTTCATCAGGTTTTCGAGGAAAACAACACGGCTTATATGGCGCTTGATCAGGTGATCGGCGTGGACCTGTTGACCCTGCTCGAGGAGCAGCCCGAGCGGATCACGAACCGTTTTCTTCACGCCGTGCTGAGCCAGATGCTTCAGGCGATCGGATACACCCACGAGCACGGTCTTTTGCACCGCGACATTTCTCCGGACAATATCCTGGTGGACGAGGGGAACCACTTCACCCTGATCGATTTCGGCGCTGCGCTGGAGCTTCGCGTGCAGCCCGCTGGCAATCAGTCGATGATCGTCGCGGTCAAGGACGGATACTCCCCGAACGAGTTCTACTTGACCTCGGAGACGCATGACTTTTCAAGCGATCTCTATTCGCTGGGCGCCACCCTCTATCATCTGATCACCGGATCGGCGCCGCCGGACTGTCAGTCCCGGCTTGCTGCGATGTCGTCAGGGGCGCAAGACACATACCTGCCGCTGGCATCGTCCGATTTCGACTACGACTACAACATTCTCGTGACCGTGGACCGGGCGCTGGAACTGTTGCAGGAAAACCGCTTTGGGTCGGCCAGCGCCTGGATTTCGGCACTGGAGACGACCTCCAGAGTGCGCCCTGTCGCGCGTCAGGCGCCGCTGCCGGATCCGTATCTGGAGGTCAAGATTGCCCAGATTGTCGAGACGACGAACAAGCTCTTGGAGCGTAAGAAGCGCGACGCCAAGCAGACCGCAGGCGCGGCCCTGAGCAAACAGGCCGTGCGCCCGGAGCCGCGCAAGATCGTGGATATCTTCGGAAACCGGATCGACGACCTCGACGCCTGGCAGGCTGAGCAGGAGCGCGAAATCCAGGCGCGAAAACGGATGCACAAGGCACCGGATGATAACCTCCAAAAATCCGGCATCGGCGAAATTGGTCCTGTCGGCAAATCTGTCATCAACCGCGTGATTGCACGCCCCACGCCGGTGCGCCATCTGGCACCGTCATCCCATTCCTGATTCTGAGGAGACCCTGATGAGATTCATTCGTGAAATCATAAGTGAAAAACGCCGCACGGCCCCGGTGGAGACGTCACACCCGGTGTGGCCCGACGCCGGTGCGCCGGATGCCGCTGCGCCGGATGCCGAGGCGTGGGACGATGCCCAAAGGCGGTCAGCGGATCCGCTGCCGCTTGATGCCTATGAGTTGGCACGTCATGCGAGGGTGGAGGACGCGGAACTCGATGCCGAGGTTGCCTTCGGTGATGGCGCTGATGAGCAGGTCGAGGAGGAGACCTCCGATCTGTTGCCCTATCCGGCCGATGATGAGGCCGATGCGCAAGAGGAGGACTTCCATCTTGCGCTGCATCAGGACGACCGCAGCTTTGATGACACCGAAATGACCGACGGCGAGAGCGACGAGGATGATCTCGCGGACCTCGACATCTTTGCGCAAAGCGACATCAGGCAGATCCCCGATCCTTTCGAGCGGCTCGCGAAAGAGCGGGTGCAGCAAAGCGTGGCGGCCGTGGCATCCCCCCCGTTTGATGGCGACGGCAACGCCGATCCCGATGTCTCGCTTGTGGTGGTCGGGCGGGCGCCGCAGGCGGACACCTCGGCACATCGCATGACCGAGGAACCGTTGTCGGTTGCCGTTCCGGCCCCTGCTGCGGGTCGCGGATCGAACCGGTCCGGCCGCGTCAAGACGCGGCTCCTGGGATTCTCGACAGGCTCTCTGGAACAGACCGACATGTTCGCCGAGAGCCGGAGCGTCACCGCCGATCCATTCCCGGTCGGCTGGTTGGTGGTGGTGTCCGAACTTGGCCGCGGCGCCTCGTTTGCCCTTCAGGACGGCGTGTCAAAGGTTGGCCGGGGCACGGATCAGACCGTGTGTCTGAATTTCGGCGACAACAGCATCTCGCGCGATAATCATCTCTCGATCGCCTACGATTCAGAGCAGAACAAGTTCTTTATCGGACATAGCGGCAAGTCGAACCTGGTTCGCCTGAACAACAAGCCGCTTCTGAGCACGGAGGAGTTGATCTCGCGGGATCAGATCCGGCTTGGCGAGACGACACTCCGGTTCATCGCGCTCTGTGAGAACGATTTCACGTGGCACGCGCCAGACGAAAAAGCCAGGAAGCATGGCTGAGACGGCCAAATACGTCTATGATGCGGCCTCCGCGATCATCCGGGGGCGGCGCGAGTATCAGGAGGATGCGCTGGCCGTGGATTTCCCGGCTGGCGCAGGGCTCGGTTTCGTCGTTCTGGCTGACGGTATGGGCGGACATTCGTCCGGCGATGTCGCAAGCATGATCGTCGTGACGGAAGTCTTCAGCGAGTTGAAGCTGCGTGCCAATGACGCCGCGCAACTGGAATCCGAAATCGGCCTGATTCTGCATTCCGCTGTGACCTGTGCCAATGACTGCGTTGGCCGGATGGCCGACGACAGGCCTCAGATGCGGGGCATGGGCGCAACGCTTGTCGCGCCAATCGTGATCGACAATCGGCTCTACTGGATTTCGGTCGGCGATTCCCCGCTCTACATGTTTCGCGGCAATCGCCTGTTCCGGCTGAACGAGGAGCATTCCGTCGAAAGCCGGATGAAGCGCCTCGTCGATAGAGGCGAAATGGCGCGAGAGGCGGCGGAGGCGCATCCGGATCGGGGCTGTCTGACATCGGTGCTGATTGGCGGAGACATTCCCGAAATCGACTGTCGCGATACGCCGATCGAATTGAGACACAACGACATCCTGATTGCTGCCAGCGATGGGCTTCAGTTCCTCAGCGATCAGGAAATTGCCCTTATTGTCCACGACGCCCGCGCCCTGCCAAGCGCCGAGATCAGCGCCAGACTGATCAAGCGGATTACCGATCTGAATGATCCCGAGCAGGACAATGTCTCGCTTTGCGTTCTCAAGGTGCAGGAAAATCAGAGGCTTGACCGGCCCGCCGATGTCAGCCACGCGCCCACGCCTGTCGCAGAGGTGGACACGACCCGGATGGCGATGCTTTCGCGGATGAATGGAACCACAAGGATCTGGACCAGAAACTGTTTTCAGGGACGTGACCGGCAATGAGTTTGCCCGATTTCAAGGATACGACGGAGCGTCTCCAGCTTGCGCTGAACGACGACATGGTGCCGCACGCCTTTCTCAAGGCGGGCAGGGATCTGCTCGCGCATTTGACGAGACCGACGCAGATTGCGGTTCTGGGCTTTGCCGGTGTCGGCAAGACGAGTGTGCTCAACATGATCCTTCGCGACGCCGTCATGCCGGATCTCGGGGCGGTGCCGATCATCGAACTGGTCCACGGCGAGCATGTCCGGGTGACGTATGAGCCGTTGACCGCCCCTGCCGAGCGCCGGGACGGTCTCGCGTCCCGCGAGACTATGCCGCTGCGAACGTTCCGCGTCATTCAGGAGTTGCCCCTGCCGCAACTGGAGAGGTGCAACCTGATCGAGGTCAACATTCCAGAGGATGCCGGGCAGCAGACGGATCTTCTCGACTGGGTGACGCAGAAGGCAAATGTCGCGATCTGGTGCGCGGAGACTTTTGACGACCACGACAGCAAGATCTGGTCCACGGTGCCGGATCGGCTGAAGGATCACAGCTTTCTTGCGCTCACCAAGGCGGATCGGCTTCAGATGAAGGGGCTGCTTGCCGATCAGGTCTCTCGCTTCGAGAGCCAGTTCGCGGACGAGTTTCTTTGCCTCTATCCGGTGGCAACCAAACAGGCGATGGCCGCATGTGCGTCTGGAACCGTCACACGGGCCCGGCTCTGGCAGGAAAGTGGCGGCAAGGCCCTGGCGGACGGCGTTGCGCGCGAGATCGCAACCGGCAAGCTTGCCGACAGGGATCATGCGGACGTGCTGCTCAGCCGGATCGGTCTTGCGGGCACGCCGCGCGCGCGCCGCGTGGCGCCGGAGGAGGTCGCGCCTCTGGAAACAGCCGAGGAGGCACCCGAAAAATCCGCGGCGCAGCCGGTCATGCCGCCTGCGATCGCGCAGATGGGGCGCGAGGAGGCCGTCGAGATGGCGCTGTCGCTTCTTCAAGGCTGCGCCAATGAGATGTGCGCCGGGGGCACCGACCAGAAGGCGGCGGCGCCGGACCGGATTCTTGCGCAATGCGCGCAGACCGCGCAGGCGCTGGCCACCTTGTTGATGGACACGCAGCCGGACGATCCCGAAATCGATGCCCTTCGTGAGGATGCTCTGGAGAGCGAGCAGGTGATCATGCTGCTCGTGCTCGAGCGTAACGAGACGGCCGCCAGCGATGCGATCTCGGTTCTGCTCCAGTTGAAAAAGGAAATTGCGGTATTGGGTGCGCAATGAAACATGAACTTCGAGACCGGCCTCTGATGCTGGATGAATTTCTCTTCTCCTTCGGACCGGGAGAGCTTGCCGACACCGCCGCGCGGGACCATTCCGAGCCTTGTGGCGTGATGATGGACGCGCCACGCAGACAGGCAGAGCAGAGGGAAGTCGAGGTTCCGATGGCGGCGGCGGAACCGGCTGCGTTCTTCGCGCAGCCGGATTATCTCAATGCCGGTCTGGAGCCGCTGCGTGAGTTTGCGGATCGCGTCCGGCGCGTGGACAGCGCGCTTCAGGCGCTCCAGGATCTCTCGGGCGATGCCGCTGGGCGTGCCGTGACCCGCCTGATCCGTGACCTGAATGATTTCGAACCCGCCGTGACGTTTCTGGGGCAGGTCAAGGCGGGCAAGACATCTTTGGTGAACGCGATGGCGGGCTGGTCCGATCTCTTGCCCTCGGATGTGAACCCGTGGACCTCTGTTGTCACCTCCCTGCATCTCGCGCCCGGCGCGGAACGCCGGGAAACCGGGGCGCGATTCCAGTTCATGGAGGAGGAGGAATGGGACCGGCTGGTGCACAAGGGCGGACGGTTGGGGGAACTTGCCAATCGTGCGGGCGCGAGCGGAGAGCTGGAAACGATCAGGCAACAGATCGAGATGCTGCGCGAGAAGTCCCGCAAGCGGCTGGGCAACAAGTTCGAGATGCTGCTGGGCCAGGAGCATGAATACGGCTATTTCGACAAGAACCTGCTGGAGCGCTACATCTGCATTGGCGATGATTTCTTTGATGACAATCCCGTCGAGGACACCGCCAATCAGGGGCGCTTTGCGGATATAACGCGCTCGGCCGATCTCTACCTCAACAGCAACCGCACCCCGTTTCGCATGTGCCTGCGCGATACGCCGGGCATCAACGATACCTTCATGATGCGCGAACAGGTGACGATCAACGCCGTGCGGTCAAGCCGCATCTGCGTTGTCGTGTTATCCGCCCAACAGGCTCTGACATCGATCGACATGGCCTTGATCCGGATGATCTCGAACCTGAAGGCGAGGGATGTCGTGATTTTCGTGAACCGGATCGACGAATTGCACGACCCCGCAGAGCAGATCCCGGAAATCGAGGCGAGCCTGCGCCGGGTGCTGGCCGATCACAAGGGTCCGGAAAATGCCGAGGTCGTTTTTGGAAGCGCCTATTGGGCCAACATGGTCCTGACCGAAAATCTCGAGCGGATGCACGCTGCGAGCACCGAAACACTGATGAAGTATGCCGAGCAGGCACTGGATGCCTCGACATTCGATCAGTCGCCTGCGGCGATGATCTGGCACCTGTCCGGCCTGCCCAAACTGAATCGGATCATATCCGAGCGGATTGTCACGAAACTGGGCGACCCCACGCTGACCAAGATCGCAAGCTCTGCGGTCACGATCGCGAGCGGGCAGGAGGCCGCCAACAAGGTGCGCGTCCAAGGCCATGAGCACGCGGGATCGATCAGCATGTATGCGGTCCGAAGCGAGCTTGATGCGCTCGCGCAGCGGCACAGGGCCACTCTGGGGCAGACCATTGATGACATCATCGCGGCCTATCAGTCCCGCGCAGATCGGGCCCATGCAAACTTTGTCGAACGGGCGACCCATTCCCTGATCACCCATCTTGAAACCAACGGCGAGGGTCAGGTCTGGTCTTACAGCCCGACCGGGCTCCGGATGTTGCTCAAGTCGGCCTATGTTCTGTTCGCGACCCGTGTGCAAGCTGCGGCCAAAAGCCAATATGCACTGGCCGTCGAGGACATTGCCGAGCTTTATTTCAAGGCGTTTGGCAAGGCTGTCGAGGGAATCGAGCTGACGGTTCCAGAGGTGCAGGACCTTCCGGCCCCGGTCAGCATCGCACAGACCATCGCTCTGGATTTCAAGGATGGGTGGTGGGTGTCCTGGTGGCGGCGGACACGCGGCTACAAGGCTTTTGCCAAGCAGTTCAACGCGCTCGTGCTGGCGGAAACGCAGGATTTCATGAGCCAGCTCAAGACCGTCCAGACGGCGCAGATCCGCGCCCAGATGATGGAGACGCTGAACGCATTTCTCGAGCAGAACCGCGACATCATGATCGAGATCGGCAGCGGCCATGAGGATACCGAAGGGCTGCAACGCAAGTGCCTGAGGTCAGAGCCGCATGACCGCCAGGACAGGATCGAGACCATCATTGCCGGGTTGAAATCCCAGTGCCGGCAAATCGGGACGGAGGGGCCAGAGGCATGACCGAAGAACACCTGATCCACCTCGCGCCGCAGGGCGCCATTCGCAAGCCGCGCCTCGTGCTGATGGGCGAGTTCAGCGCCGGAAAGAGCACGCTTTCGAACATCCTGCTGGGCAGCAATCCGTTGCCGATGCGGGTGACGGCAACGCGCCTTCCGCCCGTCATCATCTCCCATGGCCGACCCGCAGCCTTCAGCATCGGCAAGGACGGCGTCAGGGGTGAGATCACGCTTGATGCTCTCGAGACGGTTTTGCTGAGCGAGACCCGGTCGATCGAACTGTTCATGGACTCGGAAGTCCTTGAGCTTTGCGACATCGTTGACATGCCGGGCATTTCGGACCCGGACATGCCGCTGGATGTCTGGCAGGACGTGGTCGGCAAGGGCGATCTCGTGATCTGGTGCACCCATGCAACCCAGGCCTGGCGCAAGTCTGAAGCGGCGATCTGGGAGAGCTTGCGCAAGGAGACTTCGGGCCGCAACCTGCTTTTGGTCACACAGTTCGACAAGTTGCGAACCCCGCGCGATCAGGACAGGGTTCTCAAACGGGTCGCGCGCGAGACCGAAGGGCTGTTTGAAAGTATCTATCCGGTCTCGCTTCTGATGGCGCTGGAGGCCGGAGAGGATTTCGAGATCTGGAAGCAAAGTGGTGCGGCGGACTTTATCGAGCACGTTGTCGGCAGTCTCATCGAGCTTGGACAAGGCCACGCGGAGGTTCCCGATCCGGCATCGCCCGGCAGGGACGATCGCGCGAGGGTCGCCATCGCCGGATCGACGTCTCTTGACATGACCCGTGACGGCTTGGCACCGGAGGCGACGCTCTTGCCAAGCGACGGTGGCGTGCGGCCAAGGCGCGTTCGGCTGAATCCAGACGCCGGTTCGCGTCGAAACCCAGATCGCCGGACCGCAGCAAGCGGTGGATACTGACCATGACTGGCGAGACCGGTCCGGGCGTTCTCGCCGCATCGCGCGGGGGGGGGCACCCGGACGGGCCTTGCCAGGCAGGACAAAATCAAGGGGACGGCCGGAGGCTGTGATCATGACAATCAAGGCGCAACTGGATCAACTTCGGGAGACCTCTTTCGGGTGCGTTCTAACCGCATTCGGAGATCTCTCCTCGGGTCTCATCCTGCGGTCCAGTTCGGAGACGCCCGTTCCGCGCGAAGTTCTGGACGCCCTGTGTGACGACGCGACCCGCAGCCTTGCCGTTGCCAGCCGCCACACCCGACCGGACGCGACAGCGGCCAGTGTCTATGGCACGTCAGTCGTTTCCTTCACGGCCCAGCGATCGCATGTGTTCGTCCGCCATGACCCGGAGGCGGGCGATCTGATCTGTGCCGTCATCGAGAAGGCTCAGGCCATCGCTCCTGTCCTGCAATCGGCACGGGAAACGGCGGCAAGGATCGCGGAAGCCGGATCATGACACAAGTCGCGCTTTCGACTCCTTTGTCTGCGTCGGGTCCGGCCCGGCTGGACGGTTTGCTGCGCCGGTTTGCGACACCCGCTGGCCGTCTCGCGCGGAGGTCTGCAACGCTGCCGGACGATCCGCGGGCACGGCTCGACGCCTTGTTGCAGGAAATCGACGAAATCATGCTTCCGCGTCGGATCGAACTGCGGATCGATGGCAAGACGCTCGCGCATCTGTCTGCATATAGTCGTCGGCTCGCCAGCGTGGAAATCGTGGCGCGCCCCGGATCACGCCCGACAGGAGAGACGATCGCTTCGGATTTCGCCGATCGCCTGCTGGAGATTGCCGCAACGCCCGGAACCCTCACATGCAGATCCGCGCGCCACCAGAACAGGCCGCGGGCAAATGACAGCACCTGCTCCGTGGGCGCGCTGAAAGCGGCCCTCGGATTCGACGTGCAGAGATCCGAGATCGTCCGTCTGACCGAGATCATGACGCCGATCGCGATTGCAAAACTCGATTGGGTTGGTGATCCCGGTCAGGGCCAGTTCTCGGGAGAGGGGGCCTGGCGTCAGATGCTGGAACAGCACGCCCTGATATTCCTCGGTCGCGCTGGCCGCAAGACGTTCAACCGGCAGGCCGGGGCTGGACGGGCGGAAGGGATCGCGATTCCCTTGTCTGCGGAGACGATCATCGTCCTGGCCCGTTTGTCCGATCGTGGTCTCGCAGCGATCCTGCCCTATGAGGCCGGGCTCAAGGCGATCGCCTTCTGGCAGGCAGCCGGGTGAGCGCAACAGTGGCCAAGTCAGCCGTCAGAGGTTCGACAGCGCGTTCCCCGGAACCTATGCGACCAGGCCGAGCGGTTAATGAGAGGCAAGAACGCGTCAGTTTCAAGCATCCGGGCAACGCATCGGCAATGCCGGCGGGCAGGGGGGGCCCGCCGCTGCGGCGTGCCGTCGATCAGGATGTGCCCGACAAATCCGCGCCCATGCGATGAGACAGGCGGTTGCCCGGCATTCTGAATACCGGGTTGCGAAGCTATTCCTTTGATCCAGGCCAAGGCGCCGCACCACCCATGAGATTAAAAAATGTTGCATGATATGGCGTATAAGGCGATAGTTCGTCAAAGCATTAGGAGGATGGAATGATCCAAAAGATTCTCTGCCCGACCGACGGTACCGACCATTCAGCCATGGCCGTCGCACAGGCCGCCGAATTGTCGGCGAAATATGACGCGGCTTTGACGATTTGCGTTGTTAATGTTGCCCATGGCGGTGTCCGTGGCCCGACCATAAGCCATTGGACCCAAGATGAAGTGCAGAAGATCCTCGACGATTCTGTCGCGCTCGCCCGCAAGCATGGTGCCACCAACCCACATTCGGTGGACATCATCAGCCGCGAGGCGGCCGCAGGTATCGTGATCTATGCCGAAGAGAATGCCTTTGACCACATCGTGATGGGCACCGGCGACAAGCGCGGCATGTCGCGGCTGATGCTTGGCTCGGTGGCGGCGGATGTATCGGGTCGGGCGCATTGCTCGGTGACGGTCGTCCGCTGACAGCGACGCGGACCAAGGTGAAAGCGGGCGGCGACGCTGCAGAGCTTGAATAGCCTAGCCGGGATAGCCGCAACCTGCACTCGGAGCCGAGGCGCGCTTGGGCGAGCGGTTGCGGACGATCAACCTGCTGGTAGGCCCGAGGTTGAGGCCGACCTCGTCAACCCGCATTTCGTGGATCCCGAAGGGGGGCGCTGCGTGACATCCAGGCGGCACTTTGGCCGGCGAAATGGTGGGAAAGTTCAAATCGAATCGAAACTCCTTGACCGCGGACCGAGCCGGCATCGGCTGTAGTCTGATTTGTGATGCGCAGCACTCAGTGCATGGCGTTTCCGATCAGGGAAGTTCCGCGCATTCACAGTCCGACCGGTCGCCAAGCGAACTGGTTTCTCTGATACTCGGTCAGATATCGACCGTGTTTTCATGTTCCCAGCTTGAGAAATGCGACACATAGGACGTCCATTCCTGATGCTTGAGTTTCAGATAGGCGGATGAAAACTCGGTGCCCATCATTGCTTTCAGCGTCTTGTCCTTGTCGTATTCGCGCAGCGCGTCCAGAAGGTTCAGTGGCAGTTTCGGTGTGCCACGCACTGTATGGCCTTGGGTATACATGTCGATGTCATAGCGTTTGCCCGGATCGGCCTTGCTGCGCAGCCCGTCAAGCCCGGCGGCGATGATCACCGCCTGCAACAGGTAGGGGTTTACCGCGCCATCGGGCAGCCGCAGCTCAAAGCGCCCCGGTCCGGGGACGCGCACCATATGGGTGCGGTTGTTGCCGGTCCAGGTCACGGTATTGGGGGCCCATGTCGCACCAGAGGTGGTGCGCGGCGCGTTGATCCGCTTGTAGCTGTTGACGGTCGGGTTGGTGATGGCCGCAAGGGCGCTGGCATGTTTCATGATGCCGCCCAGGAAATTGCGGCCGCGATCGGAAAGCCCGAGTTCCTTGCTGTCATCGGCGAAGGCGTTCTTCTTGCCGTCCATGTCCCAGACCGAGATATGGGCGTGACAGCCGCTACCGGTCAGGCCCTGAAACGGCTTGGGCATGAAAGTGGCGCGCAATCCGTGCTTTTCAGCCACCGACTTGAGCATGAATTTGAAGAACGAATGCTTGTCGGCGGTCGGCAGCGCGTCATCATATTTCCAGTTCATCTCGAACTGGCCGGTCGCGTCTTCGTGGTCGTTCTGATAGGCTTCCCACCCGAGATCGAGCATATAGTCGCAGACCTCGGAAATCACATCATACTGGCGCATCACCGCTTGTTGATCGTAGCAGGGTTTTACTGCATTGTCGTGGGGATCGGCGATTTTTGTGCCATCGGCGGTCAGCAGGAAGAATTCGGGTTCCACCCCGGTCTTGATTCGCAGGCCTTCCTTTGCGGCCTCGTCGACCAGAGAGCGCAGCACGTTGCGCGGTGCCTGATTGACCGGCCTGCCTTCCATTATGCAATTGGCGGCGACCCAGGCGACCTCGGGCTTCCATGGCAACTGGATCACCGAAGTGGGGTCGGGCACCGCCATCATGTCGGGGTGGGCGGCGGTGAGGTCAAGCCAGGTGGCAAAACCGGCAAAGCCCGCGCCATCTTCGATCATATCGTTGATCGCCTGCGCCGGAACCAGCTTGGCGCGCTGGCCACCGAACAGGTCGGTATAGGAGATCATGAAGTATTTGACGCCTTTTTCTTTGGCGAATTTTGCCAGATCCTTGGCCATGAACAGTAACTCCCTGTCGTTTTTTGTGGGTCAGAAGCCGGTTTTTCCCGGAATCCAGTTGGTGCCGGCTAGAGGAACCCCGGCCATGGCGGCGGCTTCGACCGTCAGTGCCACCAGATCTTCGGGTTCCAGATTGTGGACATGGCTCTTGCCACAGGCGCGGGCGATGGTCTGCGCCTCCAGCGTCAACACCTTGAGATAGTTGCGCAGTCGGCGCCCGGCATTGATCGGGTCGAAGCGCGCCGCCAGTTCAGGGTCTTGCGTTGTGATCCCGGCCGGGTCCTGGCCTTCGTGCCAGTCGTCATAGGCCCCGGCGGTGGTGCCAAGCTTGTTGTATTCAGCCTCTAACGCGGGGTCGTTGTCGCCCATGGCAACCAGCGCCGCCGTGCCGATCGACACCGCGTCGGCCCCAAGCGCCAGCGCCTTGGCGACATCTGCGCCGGTGCGAATGCCGCCCGAGACGATCAGTTGCACGGTGCGGTGCATCCCAAGATCCTGCAATGCCTTCACTGCTTGCGGGATGCAGGCAAGAATCGGCTGGCCGACGTTTTCGATGAACACTTCCTGGGTGGCCGCCGTGCCGCCCTGCATTCCGTCCAGCACCACCACATCGGCCCCGGCCTTGACTGCCAGCGCGGTGTCGTAATAGGGGCGCGCACCGCCGATCTTGACATAGATCGGCTTTTCCCAATCGGTGATCTCGCGAATTTCGAGGATCTTGATTTCCATGTCATCCGGGCCGGTCCAGTCGGGGTGACGGCAGGCCGAGCGTTGGTCGATGCCCTTGGGCAGGCTGCGCATTGCCGCCACACGGTCCGAAATCTTCTGCCCCAGCAACATGCCGCCGCCGCCGGGTTTGGCACCTTGGCCGACCACCAGTTCGATCGCGTCGGCGCGGCGCAGATCGTCGGGGTTCATGCCATAGCGCGACGGTAGGTATTGATAGACGAGCTTGGTCGAGTGACCGCGCTCTTCTTCGGTCATGCCGCCGTCGCCGGTGGTGGTCGAGGTGCCTGCCAGCGATGCCCCGCGCCCCAATCCCTCTTTTGCCGGACCCGACAGCGAGCCAAAACTCATGCCGGCGATAGTGATCGGAATATCAAGTGTGATCGGGTGTTTGGCAAAGCGCCCCCCCAGCACGACCTTGGTTTCGCATTTCTCGCGGTAGCCTTCCAGCGGGTAGCGCGAGATCGAAGCACCGAGAAACAGCAGGTCGTCAAAATGTGGCAACCTGCGTTTGGCCCCGGCACCACGGATATCGTAGATGCCGGTTTCGGCGGCACGGCGAATCTCGGCGTTCACCGCCTGGCTGAAGGTCCAGGACTGGCGCGGCGGAGTGTGGGGAAACTTGCTAGCAGGAAGGTCGCTCATCGTCATTCCCCTTCAGTAGGCCGACGCATTGTCGATGTTGAAATTGTAAAGCTTGCGGGCCGAACCGTAGCGCCTGAACTCTTCTGGCCGGGCCTTTTCGCTGGCCTCGCTGCGGGCCAATAAATCGGCCAGAAGATCAAGATGTTCTGGCCGCATCGGTTTTTCGATGCAGTCGGCCCCAAGGCTTTTCACCGAACCGCGCACGAAAAGTCGCGCTTCGTAAAGGCTGTCGCCCAGGGCATCTCCGGCGCTGCCCAGCACCACGAGGTTGCCGGTCTGCGCCATGAAGGCCGACATGTGGCCAATGTTGCCATGCACCACGATGTCGATGCCCTTCATCGAAATGCCGCAGCGCGAGCTTGCGTTGCCCTTGATCACCAGAAGTCCGCCGCGACCGGTGGCCCCGGCGTATTGGCTGGCATCGCCATCGATGATGACCGAGCCCGACATCATGTTTTCGGCGACACCCGGCCCGGCGCTGCCCTGCACCCGGATGGTCGCCTGTTTGTTCATGCCGCCACAATAATAGCCGGTCGAGCCGCGCACCGTGATGTCAAGCGGCGCATCAACCCCGACAGCGATCGCGTGAGCGCCCTTGGGATTGAGGATCTCCCATTCGGTCTGATTGGTGGGCCGATCCTTCAGGGCGTGAAGGGTCGAATTCAATGCGCGCAGACCCTGCGACGCAATATCAAATGTTTGCATGTCAACGTTCCCAGAAATAGACGGTGGCGGGTTCGGGCTCCCAGACCCGGGCAGAGTCCAGACCCGGAAGGTTGACCAGCGCGCGGTATTCGGTGCCGAATGCCACATACTGATCCGTTTCGGCCATCACGGCGGGTTTGCAGGCGATCGGATCGCGCACCACGCCAAAGCCGTTTCTCGTGCCGACAACGAAGGTGAAAAAGCCATCCAGGTCGGTTAGCGTCGCCTCCAGCGCTTCACCAAGCGTGGCCCCCTCTTGCAGCTTGTGGCTGATAAAGGCGGCAGCAACCTCGGTGTCGTTTTCGGTCTCGAAGGTCATTCCGGCCCGGATCAGGTCGCGGCGGATCGAATTGTGGTTCGACAGCGATCCGTTGTGCACCAGACACTGGTCCGGCCCGGTGGAAAACGGGTGGGCGCCCAGGGTAGTCACCGCCGATTCGGTGGCCATTCTTGTGTGGCCGATGCCATGGGTGCCGGCCATATGGGCGATGTCGAAGCGGGCAAGCACGTCCTTGGGCAGACCGACTTCCTTGTAGATCTCGATCTCCTCGCCGACGCTCATGACATGCGCTGCCGGGCGCAGGATCCTGACCGCGGCGCGCGCGGCGTCGAGCGATGCAGCGTCAACCGCCAGCACGACATGGGTATCGCGGATCGTGCTGGCGACCGTGCCGCCGATCACATTGGCAAGCTCTGCATCGAGGTTTCTGAAGTCGGTTGCCGGATCGGCCGATTGCAACACCAGCTTGGCGCGGCCCTTCTGCGGGCGGCCATAGATTGCGATCCCGGCGCTGTCGGGGCCACGGTCTGTCAGGGTGATCAGCATATCGGCCAACAACGCCCCAAGCTGGGGTTCCAGCTTGGGGTCTTTCAGAAAAAGTCCGGCGATACCACACATGGGTTCGACTCCTCGCAACTGTGATCGGTTCACGTTAGCACCGAAATTTACGGCGCTCAACTCCCAAGAAACAAATTTTACCACAAGGCAATGGTGGGCGGGGCGGGCACCGAATGGCGGATTCTCAAGCCAAACGACAGGCCGCCAACAGATCACTTGACAGAATGGCTCAGCGGATGTTTCCTGATGGAAAAAAAAATTGCCGTTCAGGGAAGCCGCAACCGCAAAATGACCGGTGCGCTATGAGTGGAAATCATCAAATCAGGGATTGATAGCATCAAGGGAGGAAATCGTGACGGAATTTATGCAACGAACCGAGACGACGGATCTCACGCAACGCATAGAGGCAATGCATCGGCGAGATCAGTTGGTGGCATGGGCCTTCGTCATCGGGCTGTGGTTTGCGGTGATCTTCGTGGCGATTGCCACCTGGTCGCTGGCTCCGAGCAGCGCGGCGCGCGTCGTGCTGTGGATTGGCGGCGCGATCGTGCTGTTGTTCAACACCGCCGCCATCATGGCGATGCTGAAACATTACCGTGAAGACCGCGACTTCATGTATGGGCTGGACATCAAGTTTCTTGATGCCGCCCGCGCGCTGAAAGGATAGATCATGGCCAGATACAAACCGCCCGTGCAAAGCAAATTCAGCCAGATCATCGACGTGATCGTGCTTCTGGTGCTGGCGATCGGCTCCCTTTATGTGCCTTTGTTTCTGAAACTCGCAGGCAGAACCGTGGCGTCGGTGCCGCAGGACGCACCAACCTGGGAAAGCCTTGGGCAGAACCCGGTGATGGTCGAAAAGTGGCTGCAACTCGGGTTTCCCGATCCGGCCTCGGCGTCTGATCTGATCACCGCCCGGTTCGACTATTCGTTCTCCTGGAGCAGTCTTGTGGTGATGGTCGTGGTGATCGTGGGCTATTTCGCGATGATGATCCGGCTTTCCGAAACTGAATATCGCGAAGTGATAGCAGAAAAATTCGGCCAAGCCGATGGGAGGCTGTGATGGATATCTGGAATGTGCTGGAATACGTGGCCTGGGGCGCTTCGGTGCTGTTCGGGTTTTTCATCCTTTACGACTGGTTTGTGACCAACAGCCGCTATTCCGAAGAGGTTCTGACCTCGTCGCGCGAAGGCGAGCTTGAGGCGATGACCGAAGATCAAAGGAATTAGGGGGCGGGAATGGCAAACATATCAACATCTGCCCCGGAAAAGGTCGGCCTGCTGCGGGTACTGGGCCCTGCCCATGTCTGGGCGCTTGGCGTCGGCATCGTTCTGGTCGGTGAATACATGGGCTGGAACTTTGCCGTCGGCAAGGGCGGCGCCTATGCGGCGCTGATTGCCTGCTGGTTCGCGGGGCTGCTTTATACCTGCGTCGCTATGATCGATTCCGAGGTCACCTCGACGGTGGCCGCCGCTGGCGGGCAATACACCCAGGCCAAGCATATCGTCGGCCCCCTGATGGCGTTCAACGTCGGGCTTTATCTGGTCTTTGCCTATACGATGCTCGAGGCAGCGAACGCGATTACCATCGGCTTTCTGATGGATGCCGTGGCAACGATGACAGGGCACGAAGGGTTGGATCAGCGCCCATTCATCGTTCTCGCGATCATGTTTCTGGCCTGGCTCAACTATCGTGGTGTGCTGGCGACGCTGACCTTCAGCCTGGTCATCACCGCCTTTGCCTTTTCTGCGGTGATCGTGCTGTTCCTGGCAACCGCCGTGCTGACCGGCGACAGCCCGTTGCGCCATGCCGATCTGATGACCGACTTGCCCTATGGCTGGGTCGGCGTGCTGGCGGCGATGCACTTCGGGCTCTGGTATTACCTGGGGATCGAGGGCACCACCCAGGCCGCTGAAGAGGTGCGCTCGCCGGCCAGATCCTTGCCGTTCGGCACCTTGGCCGGGATCATGACGCTTCTGATCGCGGCGACATTGACCTGGTATGTCTCCGCCGGATTGATGCCTTGGGAGTATCTGGGGCAGGCTGGGGTGCCCTTGTTTGATGCGGCTCGGCTGTCGGGCAGCACGCTCCTGATGGTGCTGCTGGGAATCGGGACGTTGTTTGCCACGCTGGCTTCGGCCAATGGTTGCATCAACGATGCCTCGCGCGCGTGGTTCGCCATGGGGCGCGACCACTACCTGCCCTCGTGGTTCGGCGCGGTGCATCCGACCTATCGCACACCGTTCCGGGCGATCGTGTTTCTGGTGCCGATTGCGCTGATCTTTGCGCTGGGCGCGCCGCTGGATCAGGTGATCACCTTCTCGATCCTGTCGGGGCTCCTGGAATATACGTTCATGCCGATCAACATGATCATGTTCCGGCGCAAATGGCCGCTTGACAGCATCAAGCGCGGCTATGTCCATCCGTTTCATCCGATTCCGGCGCTGGTGCTGCTGACGCTTTGTGGCACCACCTATTTCGCGGTGTTTCTGGGCTATGGTACGCAGCTGGTGGCAATGGTGGCATTCTATATCGTGGTGTCGCTGTGGTTCCACTTCTGGCGCTACCGCTTCGTGAACCGGGGGGCGCAATTCACCATGCCCTGGCCACGACCCAAGGGCTACTGAACCGCGAGTCCTGCCAATGGCCCGCCACCAAGGCGGGCCATTCATTGCTGAATGGAGGGCGGATGGAAAAGCTGGCGTTTGGCACTTTGGCACTGGGGCTTGCGGCGGCGCTGCTGGGGCTCATCTGGCATCTGCGGCGGGCGGCGCAGCAACGGGCTGGACTACGCGCCTCCTATCTCGACGATTGCAAGCCGTTGTTCGACACCGGCATCAAGGCGATCGCGCTTAGTGGTTTTCCGCGCATTTCCGGTCGCTACGGTGGCCGGAGCTTCGATTTGCAAGCCGTGCCAGATACGTTGACCTTCCGCAAGCTGCCCGCGCTCTGGTTGTTGGTGACGTTGCCCGGGGCGCTACCTGTGCGCGCCACCTTCGATCTGATGCTGCGCCCGACCGGCGGCGAGCCGTTCTCGAATTTTCACCACCTGCCCGATCAGATCACGCCACCGCCGGGCTTTCCGTTCGACTGCGCAATCCGCAGCGACAACCCATCCGAGATACCGCCCGAGGCTCTGTTGCGCCGCTATCTGGGGGTATTTTCCGAGCTGCGCATGAAAGAGTTAGTGATTTCGCCCAAAGGGTTGCGACTGGTCTGGCTGGCTGAAGAGGCTGACCGCACCCGCTATCTGATGTTCCGAGATGCCGAAATGGGTCGGGTGCCACTCTCCCCTACCATCCTGCGCCCGCTGCTTGACGCGTTGCTGGCGTTGCAGGATGACATCGCATCTGATGCCCAAATCAAGGTAAGCCGGACTGCATGATGCCATCCTTCCCCCGCCCCCCCTATCCGCCGCTGGTTCTGATTGCGGCGTTGGTGCTGCCCGGCACCGGCCAGGTGCTGAACCGCGAGCCAGTGCGCGGGCTGATTTTTCTGTTCTTCATCTTGCTGCTGGGCGGATTTACCCTAAAGACCGCTGCTGCGGATGTGTCGATCGTGGGCAAGTTGGCAGGCGGAATCTTCGTTTATGCGATAGCCGTTCTTGATGCCTACAAGGGCGCCCGGATACGTTTCGAGGTCTGGCGCCACCAGGCGGGGAACTGACATCTGCCCAAAAATCCGGCATGATGAATCCAGAGTTGGATGACGTGCATTACGGCGACTGAAACGACACCAAGCTGTTGCGCGATCCGCTTCATTCGGGCGCGTTCGGGGTGTTTGATGAGTGCTCGAATACTGAAGCTGAACCAGGCCTCGACATTGGCCTCCCGGTGCTTTCACTGACAACTTCGGACGCTGCCCTCGAACCGGCGTTGACGTTCCTTGATCCGCGCCTTCTGGGCACTCGTCTGTCCCGGTCGCGCGCCGCCGTCACGCTGGGCCTGTCGCACCCAAACGCGCGGGCTATCCGGCGCCCCCCCCCAATCTGCCCGCGATCGCCGTCAGCGTCTCGGCTTCGCGCCAATACGCATCGCGGTGTTCCATCGCCAACCGCATCGCACGTTCGCGGAACTCAGGTGAATGGCGTTGCGGTCTTTTTCTTTTGTGTCTGTTCCACGATAGGCAGTTCTCCGAGAGTTTTGCCCGCCGACAATCCCGGGGCGGTTCAAGATGAGACACTCGCTTGTCTCATTTGCGTCGCTTTGAGACAATTTTGCCTGACCTGGCACCACGAGAGAAATGGGCGCTCCTGCCTGCGCCAAGCGCAGCGTTATGATCGCGGCAGGAAGGGGAGGACATCATGAATCCATCCAAACAGACGTTGGGCTGGATGTACCAGACTATGGTCACCAGCAGGATATTCGAAACCACCATCGAGAAAATCTACATGGAGGGCAAGTCGCCCGTCTTCAACATGGCCAACGGCCCGATTCCCGGCGAGATGCACCTGTCAAATGGGCAGGAACCGGTAGCGGTCGGGGTCTGCGCCCATCTCGGACCAGAGGACATCGTCACGGCGACCCACCGCCCGCACCATCAGGCGATCGCCAAGGGCGTCGATCTCGACCGGATGACGGCAGAGATCTTTGGCAAGGCGACCGGACTGTCGGGCGGGCGCGGCGGTCACATGCACCTCTTCGATCCGGCGGTGAACTTTGCGTGTGCTGGCATCATCGCCCAGGGGATGGGACCAGCCGTTGGCGCCGCACTGTCGCGCAAGATGCAGAACAAACCGGGCGTTGCCATCGCCTTCATCGGCGAGGGCGCGGCCAACCAGGGGGCCTTCCACGAGGCGATGAATCTGGCTGCGGTCTGGAAGCTCCCGATGATCTGCGTGATCGAGGATAATGCCTGGGGTATCTCCGTTGCCAAGGCGGCGGCAACCTCGGTCACGCGCAATGACGTGCGCGCTGCGGCCTACGGCATTCCGGGCCATTACGTCGCAGGCAACGATCCGTGGAAAATCTACGAGGTGGCAGGTCAGGCGATTGCCCGCGCCCGCGCCGGTGACGGCCCCACCCTGATCGAGGTCGAGACCTATCGCTTGGCCGGGCATTTCATGGGCGATGCCGAGGGCTATCGCCCCAAGGGCGAAAAGGACGGGCTGTTTGCCAAGGATCCAATTCCGGCGATGCGCAAGCGGTTGGAGGCGGACGGCACCTTCACGGCCGCCGAGCTGGACGCGATGCAAGCAATCGCCGACGCAACTGTGCAGGCGGCAATCCGCTTTGCCCGAGACAGCGCCGAACCAAGGCCAGAGGACGCGCTGACAGCCGTTTTCGCGTGAGCATCAGAGGGAGGAGATGACGATGGAAAACGAACGCAAACTGACGATTGCCCGCGCGATGGCCGAAGCCATGGCACAGGAAATGCGCCTTGACCCGACGGTGTTCGTGATGGGTGAGGATATTGCCCAACTGGGCGGCGTCTTTGGCAACACCCGCGGTCTGGCCGATGAATTCGGCACCGACCGCGTGCGCGACACGCCGATTTCCGAAACCGGCTTCATCAGCGCTGCGGTCGGCGCGGCGATGGACGGGATGCGCCCGGTGGTCGAGCTGATGTTCGTCGATTTCTTCGGCGTCTGCTTTGACGCGATCTACAACCTGATGGCCAAGAACATCTACTTCTCGGGTGGCAACGTCCGCGTGCCGATGGTTCTGATGACCTCGACGGGGGGCGGCTATTCCGATGCCGGGCAACACTCGCAATGCCTTTACGGCAGTTTCGCGCATCTGCCCGGCATGAAAGTGGTCAGCCCGTCCAACGCCTATGACGCCAAGGGGCTGATGACCGCCGCGATCCGCGACAACAGCCCGGTGATCTACATGTTCCACAAGGGCCTTCAGGGCATGGGATGGTTGGGCACCGAGGCTGCGGCCAATGTCCATGTCCCCGAAGACGCCTATGAGGTCGAGATCGGCAAGGCCGCCATCACGCGCGAGGGGACCGACGTCACCATCGTCTCGATCGCCATGGGTGTGCATCACGCGCTGAAGGCGGCGAAGGTGCTGGAGGCCGAGGGCATCAGCGCCGAGGTGGTGGACCTGCGATCCTTGGTGCCGCTTGATCGCGACACGGTCCGCGCCTCGGTGCGCAAGACCGGACGGCTGATCGTGGTGGACGAGGATTATCACAGCTACGGTGTGTCCGGCGAGATCATCGCCACGGTCTGCGAGGCGGGCGACATCACATTGAAGGCAGCGCCCCGGCGGATCGCCTATCCCGATGTGCCGATCCCCTATGCCCGCGGGATGGAGCAGTTCTGCCTGCCCAACCCCGAAAAGGTCGCCGCCGCAGCGCGCGAAGTCTGCCGCACCACCGTGTCGGCCTGACATCGCTCACGCCTCAACAGAACGAGCCGCCGCCCCATTCCGGGGGCGGTCACAAAAGGAAATTTTCCATGTCAAACGACGTTCGCATCCCCGAAGACCTGTACGAAGGCGACGAGGACTCCGTGATCACAGCCTGGCTCGCCAGCGACGGGGCCCGCGTCAAACAAGGCGCCCTCATCGCCGAGATCATGACCGCCAAGGTGCAGCATGAAATGATCGCTCCGGCCTCGGGCATCCTCAAGATCCTGAAACAGCAGGACGAGGTGGTGACAAAGGGCACCGTGATCGGCCAGATATCATGACCGTCAACCCCGCCCCGGCCCCGGTCAGCCGCACTGTGCCGCTGCGCGGTGCGCGCGGCATGATCGCCGACAAGATGGTGGCCTCGCTGCACGATGCTGCGCAACTGACCCACCATGCCCGCGTCGATGTTTCGGCACTCCTTCAGGCCAAGGCCGCACTGGCCGAGGCTGGGGTCAAGATCTCGATCGAGGATCTGCTGATGGCCGCGCTGGTGCGGGTGCTGCTGCGCCACCCTGACCTCAACGGCGTGGTGAAGGGGCGCGAAATCCTGCTCTCAGAGGCGGTTGATCTGTGCGTGGCAATCGCGTTGCCCGGCAATCTGCTCGCGGCACCAGCGATCTTCCGCGCCTCGGAGATGACGCTGCCCGGGTTGCGCGCGGCACGGCAGGATCTGGCCGCGCGGGCCAAAGCCAACAAGCTGACGGTGCCCGAGATGACCGGTGGAACCTTCACGATCTCGAACCTCGGGCTCAGCCGCGTGGAACATTTCACCCCGATTCTCAACACCCCGCAAATCGCCGTGCTTGGGGTCGGTCGGATCGTCGAGACCGCCGTGCCGGTCGATGGCGGCGCTTCGTTCCGGCCGATGGCTGGACTGTCGCTGACCTTTGATCACCGCGCCGTCGATGGTGCGCCCGCCGCCAACTTCCTGACCGACCTCTGCGACGACATCGAGGGGTATGTGCCGTGATCGTGACCACGTTCCGGACCGCCGCCGAGGGCATTGCGCGCGAGCAGGCCCTGCTGGCAGCCGCCAGACCGGCGGTGCTGCTCTGGCAGGCGCAAGACGATACCATCGTGGTGCCCCGAGCCTGGCTTAACCGCGCCGCCGTTTGCACCATCCTGCCCGACATGATGCGATCCGGCTGGCATATCCTGCCCCGCGGCAGCGGTGGCGGCGCGGTGCCGCAGGGGCCGTGCACGCTGACCCTCGCGATGATCGTGCCGCTTTCGCCGCGCGCTCGGATCGAGGACGGCTACCGCCTGATCTGCGGTGCCCTGTCCGAGGCGTTGAACCGGTTCGAAGTGGCTAGCGGCACCGGTGCGGTTGCAGGCGCCTTTTGTGATGGCGCGTGGAACGTGACTGCGGGTGGCCGCAAGCTGGCCGGGACCGCGCAACGCTGGCGCACCACGCCAGAAGGACGCATCGCGCTGTTGCACGCCTCCATTCTGATGACGCCACCGCCCGACGGGCTCTGGCCGGCGTTGGCCACGCTGCACTGCGCCGCCGGGCTCTCACAGGCACCGCTGCGGCCCGACGCCCATGTGGCCTTGAGCGAGCTTTTGCCGAAAACCATGCGCGTTGCGGCCTTTCCGGGCGCGCTGGCACGGGCTGCCGAGGACCGCCTGTTGCGCCCGCTGACCGAAAGGCAGCGCGCCGCCTGAACAACCAATGACAACCAGTAAGGGAGGATGACATGACAATCAGATTTCACCGGCGTCGCGACAGCGGACCGGATCATGCCGGGCTGAGTCGCAGGATGTTCCTGATGACTACCACGATGGCGGGGGTGACGACAGCCAGCCTGATTGGCGGGACACGGATCACCTACGCCGCGCCCCTCGACGAGGGACAAGGTGCCATCCTGCTGCGGATGGTGCAGGACATCTACCCGCATCCTGACCTTCTGAAGCTTGTGCATTACCAGGTCATCGCGGACACCGTGACCAAGGGGCTTGAGGCTGATGCCGACCAGGCGCGTGCCCTGACCGACGGGCTGGCAAAGATCAATGCTCAGGCGCAAGGTCTTTATGGCAAGGACTATGTCGCCATCGAGGATGCCGACATGCGCGAGGGCATCCTGCGGCACTTCCAGAATGAGGGCTTCTTTCAGGGCGTCCGCTGGACCGCCTATTTCGGTATCTACGACAACAAGGAAATCTGGCCCCTCTTTGGTTATCAGGGCTCGTCCGTCGAACAGGGCGGCTACATCGACCGAGGCTTTTCGGACATCACTTTCGTTCCACAGGGTCCGACGCTCGAAGAGCGCATGGCCGAAGTTCAGAAATAGGGAGGGCGACATGGCACAATTCGATCTCATCGACGACAGCGTTGTCGTCATCATCGGTTCGGGTGCGGGTGGCGGAACACTCGCCAACGAACTGGCGCAAAAAGGCATCAAGTCGGTCATTCTGGAGGCTGGCAAACGCTTTCAACGCTCGGACATCGAAAACGATGAATGGGCGATGTTCAAGAAGATCTCCTGGCTTGACAAGCGCCATTCTGCGGGGGGCTGGCACGGGGCTGTCAACCATCCGACCCTGCCCACCTGGATCGTCAAGGGCTATGGCGGCTCGACCATTCACTGGGCGGGCGTGGCGCTGCGCCTCAGGGAATACGAGTTCAAGACCCGCACCCATTATGGGGCGATCGACGGGGCCAACGTCGAGGATTGGCCGGTCGATCTGGCGGAAATGACGCCCTGGTATGAGAAGGCCGAGATGAAGATGGGCGTGACCGGCAAGACCACCGGAATGCCGCATCTGCCGTGGAACAACGGCTTTCGGGTGCTGGCCGAAGGTTGCCGCCGCACTGGCCGCACCGATTACAATTCCGGCCCGATGGCGATCAACTCGATCGAGCGAGACGGGCGTCCGCAATGCCAGCAGATCGGTTTTTGTATGCAGGGCTGTGCGATCGGCGCGAAATGGGACACGCTGGGCACCGAACTGCCGCGCGCCGAAGGCTCGGGAAACTGCGAGGTGCGCACCGATGCCATGGCGCTGAGGATCGAACATGACGACAGCGGCAAGGTGAGCGGCGTTCTCTACGCCGACGCCGACGGCAACCAGCACCTGCAAAAGGCGCGCATCGTCTGTGTCGCTGGCAACTCCATCGAAAGCCCGCGCCTGCTGCTCAACTCCGCCTCGTCGATGTTCCCCGACGGGATGGCCAATTCCTCGGGTCAGGTCGGCCGGAACTACATGAACCACACCACCGGCGGGGTTTATGCGGTTCTGCCGGAAAAGGTGCATATGTTCCGCGGCACATCGGTCGCGGGCATCGTCGGCGATGAGGTCCATCATGACGCCGCGCGCGGGTTCAGTGGCGGCTATTACCTCGAATTCCTGTCGCTGGGACTGCCCTTCATGGCGGCATTTCTTGAGCCGGGAAACACCGGCTGGGGTCGCAGCGTTGCGCGGGCCCTCGAAAACTACGACAGGATGTCGGGTGTCTGGATTCTCGGCGAGGATCTCGCGCAGGAACGCAATGCCATCACCCTGCATGGCAGCGAGGTCGATCAGTATGGCCTGCCGGTGCCGATCGTGTCGAAGACCCCGCACAACAACGACTACGAGATGACGGCGCATATGTATGAGACCTCGGCCCAGATCTATGAGGCCGTCGGTGCCACCGATGTTTACGAACTGCCGTCCTATCCGGCGACCCACAACATGGGCACCAACCGGATGCACGCCGATCCAGCCAAGGGCGTCGTGAATGCCTATGGACAGGCGCATGACATCAAGAACCTGTTCGTGTCGGACGGCAGCCAGTTCACCTCGTCGGCGGCCTGCAATCCGACGCTGACGATCGTCGCGCTGGCGATCCGTCAGGCCGAGTATATCGCGCAAGAGATGAATGCGGGCAGTATCTGAGCCTGGATTGTCCCGAAGGCGATACCTTCGGCGCCTGCAAGCTAGACGTGGTGACGCCTTCTGCTTGGGCCACCACGGACAGGCCGACTCATGCATCAATACAAAAGTGAAGGAAAGACAATGCGTAAAGTTCTGAGAACCGCCGCCACCGGGCTCTTGCTTGGGCTGAGTGCCCCTGCGGTGGTCAGTGCCGAGATGCCAGGCATGAAAGGAATCCCTGGCATGAGAGGCACGCAACATATCGGGATCACGGTGCCGGACATCGACGGAGCCGTCGATTTTCTCGTGGACGTGGTGGGGTGCGAATCGTTCTTTTCATTCGGGCCTTTCGGCCCGTTCGAGGATGATTGGATGACCGCGAATCTGAACGTCGATTCGCGCGCCGTCATCGAACTGATCACCGTGGTTCGTTGTGGGGACGGGCCGGCGATGGAGGTCTTTGACTACGACGCGCCTGGCCAGAGCCCGACCCCGCCGGCCAATAGTGACATCGGCGGCTACCATGTCGCGTTCTATGTCGATGACATCGAGGTCGCGGCACAATACCTGCGCGAAAAGGGCATCGAGGTTCTTGGGGAACCCAAGCCGCTTACCGGGACCGCGCTGGAGGGGATGCAATGGGTCTATTTCCTAGCTCCGTGGGGCATGCAGATGGAAATCGTCAGTGCGCCGGAGGGTATCGCATTCGATAAAGAGAGCGATCGCAGGCTCTGGGATCCCAGAAACTGATCTGCCGCGCAGCGAAACGAAAGGCGGATCCCGTCAGACCTATGCCGGGGTCCGTCCGCAAGAGATGCCACGCGGTGATGACCAAGGAGAATTGTATGCCCCGGATATGGACACACCTTCTGCCGGCGCTCGCGGCGCTCGCCGTTTTGGTGCTGAGCGTTCAGACCGCCACCGCGCATTTTCTGACCAATTCGAACCCGAGGATCGTCCATGTGGCGCAAACGGGCGATGACGAAACGGTCATCCTGGTTCGCATGCCGGCACCGCTTGCCTTTCTCCAAGACGACTGGACGGGTCAGGACGACCCGCGCTTGCCTCCCTTCGCCATGAAACGCGACGGGGAACTGGCCCTACAGCCCATCGCCCTTTTGCGAAACGATGCCGCAGTCAAAGCCCTTCTGAAGAAATCGCTGACGCTGACGGTTTCCGGCGAACCGCTTGCGGCACGGGTCATCGGATACCGGGTCTGGGCAAGAGATACGCGACCGTCGTTCGGAACGCTGAAAACGGCGCTTGCCGCATTCGAAAAACCATACGATTCCAAGAGCGAGACTCCGCAGACGTTTTACGATCTGACTCTCGACATCAAGATGACGGTTCCGTCCGGCGACCTGTCAAGGGAATTGCGACTCCGGTCATCTCTTGGGCAGAATTTTCGTGTCCTTGAACGTCTCGGCAACGTGATCAAGCTGTACCGGGCGCAGGGTGTCGAAACCAAGACAACCCTCGGGGTTCTCGATGTGTCGTTTCCGGCGTTTCAGACGCGACAGGAAATACTGTTGGATGCGGCCCTGACAGGTGCCGAGCATATCTATCGCGGGCTTGATCATCTTGCCCTCGTCATTTTGATTGCCATCTCCGCTTCCGGTTGGCGTTCTGCGCTTTCCATGGCCTCCGCGTTCACGCTTGGGCATCTGATCACCCTGACCGCAGGCCTCTACGGCGTTGCCCCGAACGCTACGTGGTTCGTGCCTCTGATCGAAGTTGGCATCACGTTTTCAATCGTCGTCGCGGGGATCGCTGTCTGCTTATGGAAAGATAGGGCTTTCGGGTGGATCGGTTTGTTTCTGATCGGCCTCGTTCACGGATACGGATTTGCATCCGCAGCGTCCGAAGCGATGTTCGCCGGACAGTTCGATCCCGTGACACTCGTTGCTTTTGCCGCGGGCCTCGAGTTCTGCCAATTCGCGATATACGCGCTTGTGCTACCGCTCATCCTGTTGGCCGACCGCGTGACGGGGCACATGCGTGTGATCTGGCGCCCCGCCCTCGCCCTGGGCATCGCTGCGTCCGCCATGGTTGCGACGGGCGCACGCGTGATGGATGCCTCGAACGCGTTTTTCATGATTTGACCGCAGAGCGGGCCGTCGCTCAGCCACTGGCAGGCCGTTCCAGCCCCTCGCTCGCAATCCAGCGATTGACTGTCGCACGGCTCTTGCCAAGAATTCTGGCCGCCCGGCTGATGTTCCAGCCTGTGCTGTCAAGAGCTTCGCGAAGGGCATCATGTCCAGCGGCGTTCCGGTCCGGCGACACTGTTCTTCTGACCCGCTCGGGCAGGTCCACCAGATTGATCCGCGTGCCATTCCCGCAGATAGCCGCTTCGCGCAGGACAGATCGCATCTCGCGCAGATTGCCCGGCCAGCCGTAGGACAGCAGCTCGGCCTTGGCCTGATCGGACAGCGTCAGGCGGCTGCCGGAGGGCTCTGACAAAAGCTGCGCAAGAGCCTTTTCAAGATCCCGTTCCCGCAGCGGCGGCAGTTCTACGATGGCCTGCCCGACCAGATGCAGCAGCAAGGGATCAAGACCGTTGTCGGCGCTCATGTCCTGCCAGGACCGCTCTGATGTAAAGAAAAGATGCGGTCGCCGCGCAACCTGGACCGGCCATCCGCCCTCGTCATCGAACCGCCGCAGGAATCCCGCAAGCTCTGCCTGAAGCTCGGAATGCATGCGTTCCACATGGTGCAGCACCAGCGACGGCGGGCAGTGTTCCACCGGGTATTCGCAGAGAAAGCGTAGCCCTTCGAGCATTCCGGTGAACTCATGGGGAAGAAACGGCCGCGTGCCGTCAATGATCCGCGTCAGGGTGGAATTCAGTCCGAGGTCATCCTGAAGCGCGCGCACAAAGCCGTCCTGGCCGACCCCCGCCTCGCCGCACACCAGCAGCGGCACGTAATGTGCGGCCAGCTTGCGCGCGCGATCAATCAGAGCGGGAAGCGACCCACCTTGCTCGGCCAGAGTGGCGAGCACCCGTCCGGGTCGGCTGTGCAGCGCCCGCGCCCGTTCCGGAACCGCTCCGATCGACACCAGCCGTCGCGGTGGCACCAATGTCGGACCGCGCAGGGTGACGCTCACCCCCTGCAATTCCGAAAGATGCCGCCCTTCGAGTTTGCGATGCGTCTCGGGGGTCGGTCCGTCGCGCCACAACGGCAAACTGGACAGGATCGTTCCCTCCTCGTCGCAGGCAACGATCGTCTCGAACCTGTGCATCCGGTCAGGGCTTCGCGAGATCAGTCGTGCCGTCATCTTGTCGAGATGGAACTTGCGGAACAGTCGTGCCTGAAACCGGGTGCCCGTGATCCGCAGCACCTGTTCGCACCAGGATATTTCTTCGGCCTTGCGGCGCGCAGATCCGACCAGTGTCAGCGTGCCGATGAGGTTGGCCTGCGCATCGCGCAACGGTGCCGAACTGCAAGCAAAATCGTGGAAGCAGGAAAAGTAGTGATCCGCGCCTTGCACGGTGACGACGCGACCCACTTGCATGGCCATGTCGATTCCGTTGGTTCCGGCCGATGCCTCGGTCCAGAGCCCGCCCTTGCCCAGTCCGCAGCGATCAAAAGCCTGCGCGTCGGTATCGGGCAGGTAGCTTTCGACCACGACCCCATCGCCATCGCTGATCAGCAGGCAATACCGGCTCTTGTCCGGCAGGATCGAGGATTTGTCGAGTTCCGGTCCGCCGCCGACCAGATCAAGGAAACGCTCGCGGCGCTCAACGATTGCGGTCTCTTGCATCCGCATCACAGGCCGGGTGCTCCGCGACACCAGCTTGTGCTGGGCGACGCATCTTTGCTGCGAGTCTTCCACGAGCGTGTGGAGGCCCCCAGGCAACAGATCTCCGAGAAGGCCAGGCATACACTACTCGCATCTTCAGGACTGCAAGAGCTAGTGTTACATGAAGTCCCGAATTGCACCAAGGCCTGTTTTACAGTCATTTTTGCGGGCTTGGCGCGGCTATCTACCGAAATGAAACTGGCCCCTGGCAACAGCGCAGTCCTGCGTTGCAAATCCCAAGGCATTTGCTGCGCAGGCTTCCGCTCAAAAAGTTTGCGTCCGGGTTCTGTCCGGGGAAACGCGAGCGGATCATCTTGTCGGTGCCTGACCGCAGGGTCGTGGCGCATAAAAAATGCGCGCGGGCAAGACCCGCGCGCAGCAAAGATTGGCGCCTGTGCGCTCAGCGGTAGTCGTAGCTGCCGTTGTGCCAGACATACCAGACATAACCTGGCAGGGTCACGTCACCCTTGGCGTCGAATGACAGATCGCCAAGCACCGTATTGAAGGTGCCTTCATGCAGCGACTTCGACATCGCCTCCGGGTCGGTTGCCGTGCCGGCCTTGCTCGCGGCCTGCGCCCAAGCCTGGATCGCGGCATAGGTGTAAAGCACGTAGCCTTCCGGCTCGATATCCTTGTCCTTGAACTTCTTGACCACGTCGGCGGCGCCGGGGTTCTTGCGCGGGTCGGGCGAGAAGGTCATCAGCGTCCCTTCGCCGGCGTCGCCGGTGATCGACCAGTATTCGTTGGTCACCAGCGCGTCACCCGAGACCATTTGCGTTTTCATGCCCTGGTCGCGCATCTGCCGCACGATCAGGCCCGCCTCGGTGTGATAGCCGCCGAGGTAGACGACATCAATATTGGCTTCCTTCAGTTTGGACACCAGCGCGGTGTAGTCCTTTTCGCCAGCGGTGATGGCTTCATACATCGCGGGCTTGCCACCGGCCGCCTCATACGCGGCGAGGGTTTCGTCGGCCAGCCCTTTGCCGTAGGCGGTCTTGTCATGCAGGATCGCGACGTTCTTGCCGGCAAACTCGCCCGCCAGCAACGCGCCTGCCACGAGCCCCTGCTGGTCGTCACGACCGCAGGTGCGGAAGATGTTCGGGCCACCTTCATCGGTGAATTTCGGGTTGGTCGAGGCCGGGGAAATCTGGATGATGCCCTCTTCCTTGTAAACGGCCGAGGCCGGGATCGAGGAGCCCGAGCAGAAGTGGCCGGCCATGAAAACGATGCCTTTCGACACCATCTGGTTGGCCACAGCCACGGCCTGTTTCGGGTCGCAGGCATCGTCGCCGATGTTAAGCGCCAGCATTTCACCGTTCACGCCGCCGGCGGCGTTGATGTCGGCCACGGCCTGTTCGGCACCAGCCTTCATCTGCGCCCCAAAGCTGGCATATTGCCCGGTCATCGGCCCGGCGGTCGCGATCTGAATATCGGCCATGGCGGTGCCTGCGTCGAACATCAGACCCAGCGACAGCACGCAACTGGTTAGCAGTAGTTTTTTCATGGGGTGTCATCTCCCTGATTGTAAAGATTTCCGGCGGCGGGTTTATCCGCGTCGGGGCATTATGTGTCTCGGTCGAAGATCGTGGCCTTGATCAGCCGCTCTTGAAAAACGGTCACGGTGCAGCACAATCATCTCCGATCACGCCAAGCGAATGGGTTCGCACGTTCATAGAGCCATGAATAAAGCGAGACCATCTGGTTGACCCGTTTGATGCGATAACCCAGCAATGCCACTCCGATCAACACAGCAGAGTCTATCAAATAATAGCGTAATGTCAGCAATGTGCCATCAAAAAGCGCAAAGTGGAAAAAGCGGATCGCAAGCCCAAGAAGCAGCGTGTAGAAAACCAGAAGCCAGATCGGCCTCCAGCTTCCTGCAAGGGCGCGCCCGGCCATGAACGCCGCACCGCCGCCGATTACCAAGGTGACGAAGAAGAACCTAGCGAAGTCAACCTCCCAGAGGATTCCCAACCTAATGTACTCCCCCCTCTAGATAGGCCGCGCGGATTTCCTCGCGCCCCAGCAGTTCGACCCCAGTGCCGGTCATAGTGATCTTGCCGTTGACCATCACATAACCGCGATGCGCCAGCCGCAGCGCGTGGTGGGCGTTCTGTTCGACCAGAAACACCGTCAGCCCCTGGGTTGCGTTCAATTCGCGGATCGCGCCGAAAATCTGCTTTATGACCAGCGGTGCAAGCCCTAGGGACGGTTCATCCAGCAACAAGAGCCGCGGCTGAGCCATCAGTGCGCGGGCAATCGCCAGCATCTGTTGCTCGCCGCCCGAAAGCGTACCGCCGCGCTGATTTCTCCGCTCCTTCAGCAGCGGGAACAGGGCAAAGGCGCGTTCGATATCGCGGTCGAAATGGCTCGGGTCGGCAACCGACGCGCCGATCCGCAGGTTCTCCATGACCGTCATCCGACCGAAGATGCGGCGCCCTTCCGGCGATTGGGCGATGCCCATATGCATGATCTGGTGGGTTGGGGTGCGGGTGATGTCATGGCCTCTATACAGAATCTGGCCGCTGCGCGCCTGGGGCGAGCCGCAGATTGTCATCATCAGGGTTGATTTCCCGGCACCGTTGGCTCCGATCAGGGTTACGATCTCGCCTTCATGCACATCGAGCGATACCCCGCGCAGCGCTTGGATCCTGCCATAGAAGGTCTCGACCTGCGAAACGGAGAGTAGGGCGGGGGCATTCATGTGGCAGCCCCCCCATGACCTGGCGTTCGCGCCGCAAGGTCCTTGATCTCGTGTTCCACCGCGGTGAGATCCTCGTCCTCGACTCCCAGATAAGCCGCGATCACCTTGGGATCGATGCGAATATCGGCAGGTGATCCATCGGCGATCTTCTTGCCGTAATCGAGCACGACGATATGGTCGGAGATTCCCATCACCACGCTCATGTCATGCTCGATCAGCAAGATGCCCACGTCGCGCTCCTTGCGGATGAACAGCAGCAGATGGTTGAGCTCGTCGGATTCGCGAGGGTTGAGACCGGCGGCAGGCTCGTCAAGACAAAGAAGCTGCGGGTCGGTGCACATCGCCCGCGCGATTTCGAGGCGGCGCTGCGCGCCATAGGGCAGATCGGCCGCGGCGTCATCGGCACGATCGAGGAGACCGGCGTGACCCAGCCAGTATTTCGCAAGCTCAACCGCTGCATCCTCGGCCCGCTTGTAGCCGCCGAGGCCCAGCACACCGCCCAAGGTAAAGCCCGAGGCCCGCATCAGCGGGTTGTGCTGCGCCACAAGCAGGTTCTCGAGCGCCGTCATGCCGCCGAACAGGCGGATGTTCTGAAAGGTGCGGGCAACCTTGGCCTTGCGCGGTATCTCGAAGTCTGCCAGCCGCTCGAGCAGGTATGAGTGGCCGTTCGCCTGAGTCATGGTGATCCGTCCAATGCTCGGCTTGTAGAATCCGGTGATGCAGTTGAACACCGTGGTCTTGCCAGCGCCATTTGGGCCGATCAGAGCGGTGATGTCGCCATGGCGCACATCGAAGGACAGATCGTCGATCGCGGTCAGCCCGCCAAAACGCATGGTCAGGTGCTCGACCTGCAACAGCACGTCGCTGCGGGGCATGTCAGCGCACATCTCAGTGGCCCTCGCCTTGCGATACCAGTGCACCGGAAATGGTCTTTCGCGTCCTGAAGAAGATCGACGGTTCGCGCCCTGCGATCAACCCGCGCGGGCGCCAGATCATGATCAGCACCATCGCCAGCCCGAAGATCAGCATCCTGTATTGCTCGAATTCGCGGAACACCTCGAAGCCGCCGATCAGGGCCACCGAAGCAATCACGACCCCCATCTGCGAGCCCATCCCGCCCAGCACGACGATTGCCAGCACCAGCGCCGATTCGGTGAAGGTGAAGCTTTCGGGCGAAATGAAGCCCTGCCGTGTGGCAAAGAAAGCCCCGGCAAAGCCCGCGAACAAGGCGCCGGTGGCAAAGGCCGAAAGCTTGACCGTCGTGGTGTTGAGCCCCAACGAGCGGCAGGCGATCTCGTCTTCCCGCAATGCCTCCCAAGCGCGCCCGATCGGCAGGCGTCGCAGGCGTATGGTTACGAAGTTGGTGAGCAACGCCAGCGCGAGGATCAGGAAGTAAAGGAACACGATCCGGTGCAGCGACGAGTATTCGATGCCAAAGGTATCGGCAAAGCCACCCGGCCCGCGCTCGAACCCGACAATGCCAAAGAAATCGGGACGCGGGATGCCAGAGATCCCGTCCGGCCCGCCGGTGAACCAGTACCAGTTCAAGAGCACGATGCGGATAATCTCGCCGAATGCCAGGGTCACGATCGCCAGATAGTCACCACGCAGCCGCAGCACCGGGAAACCGAGAATGATGCCCCAAAACGCAGCAAGAATGCCCGAGACTGGAAGGCACAGCCAGAACGACCAGCCGAAATAATGCGCCAGCAACGCATAGGAATAGGCCCCGACCGCATAGAATGCGACATAGCCCAGATCGAGCAGCCCGGCCAGCCCAACCACGATGTTCAGGCCCCAGCCCAGCATCACATAGGTCAGCACCAGGATTGACAGGTCCAGAATGTAACGGTCGGTGAAGGGCAGAAATGGCAGCACCAGCGCAAAGATCAGCGTGGCAGGCCGCACGAAGCGGCCAGAAAGCTTCAGGTTGCGCGCCCAATCCGGCATCATCCCAGCCGGACTCCAGGCCGACCTGGCACCCGGCTTGCGGTTCCACCAGATCAGGTGCAGCATCAGGCGTCCAGCCACCACCATGGCGGCGAGGCCAAGTGCCGCACTCCATCTCGGAACCAGTTTCAGCCCGCCGGGAATGGTTTCGGTGCGCAAACCGACCATCACTCCGAAAATAACCAGGCTGATGACGGCTGTCACCACGAGGTCTGCCAAGAGCGTGGCGGCAGCGGTTCTGGGGCCCCTGAGCACCATCAGACCTTCTCGACCTCGGGTTTGCCCAACAGCCCCTGCGGCAGAAAGATCAGCACCAGCGCGAGCATGGCAAAGGCGGCGACATCCTTGTATTCGATCGAGAAATAAGCCGACCAGAACGTCTCTATCAGGCCGATCACCAGTCCGCCCAGCATCGCGCCCGGCAAGGATCCGATGCCGCCCAGCACCGCCGCGGTGAAGGCCTTTACCCCGGCGACGAAGCCAATGAAGAAGTCGATCACGCCATAGTAGAGCAGGAACATCAGTCCCGCCACCGCCGCAAGCGCCGCCCCCAGCACGAAGGTCAGTGAGATGGTGCGATCGACGTTTATCCCCGACAGCGCCGCCATCTTTGTGTCCTGTTCACACGCGCGCTGCGCCCGCCCCAGCGGAGTCTTGGCGATCAGCAGGGTGAAGATCACCATCAGCGAAAAGGTGATGACCACGATGAATATCTGCATGTTCGACACCTGCACCAGGAATTCACCATTCGCGTCGACCCGCCGCATGATGGTATGGCCACCGCTGATGATCGGCTGTAACGGCTTCACCCGTGCGCCTTGCGATATCTGCACATAGTTCTGCAATACGATCGACATGCCGATGGCGGTGATTAGCGGCGCCAGCCGGAATGATCCGCGCAACGGCCGGTAGGCGACACGTTCAACCGTCCAACCGTAAACCGAGGCCACGATCATAGAGATCACCAGCACCAGGATCAGCGCCAAAATTGTCAACCCCAACCCGGTTGAGGCGGTCAACCCCAGTGCGGTGATGACAATCAGCGACACAAAAGCACCGACCATGAAGATGTCTCCATGGGCGAAGTTGATCATTCCGACGATTCCGTAGACCAGCGTATAACCGATTGCGATCAGGCCGTAGATCGACCCGAGCGTGACCCCGTTGATCAGTTGCTGAACGAAATATTCCATCAGACCTCCCAGCATTCTTGACGGAACCAAGACACGTCAACCACCCGGGAATGTCCCGATTCTTGTCTATTTTGGCTTGGCAGGCGCCCCCCGTGAGAGGATGCTATATGGTCCCGGATTTCTGTTCAAGGCACTTGATGTAGCACTGAACCGCCCCGGTTTCAGCGGAGACCTTTAACTTCATCTGACACGATCATATCGAGCGCGTCGCGCTGTCCATGCAAGTTCTTCTCGACCTCGGCTGGTGGGATGTTCTCGATGAGACCAAGCAGGTGCCGATTGTTGAACCAATCGATCCACCCGAGCATGGCCATTTCCGGGTCCTGCTTGTTCCGCCACGGTCCCTGGCGATGGACGATCAATTCTGTCTCGGCCATCTCTCGACGCCGAGATGGCCGTTTTACGTTCTTTCAAGGGCTTCCTTGAGCAGATCTTTCTGAATGCTCAGATCCGCATACAGCCCCTTGCTTTCAGGGGATTACCACTCGATCTCAGAAAAAAAGAGAAATCAGTTCTTTTTCAGCGGGCAGGTCGAGAGCCCCAAGATCGAATAGAGCGGGCAGCTGGACATCAGGCCGGTCGCCAAGGGAATGATGCCGATCAGGTAAAGCCAACTGTAGGCACCATCATTGTTCATGGCATAGCCGGCAAGCAAGGCAACACCAAGAATGATGCGCAGGGCGCGGTCGATGGAACCGACATTTTTCTTGAGCATGGAAAATCTCCTTGTTCGGAGGTCACAATGACCCGCGTTACAGGCTCATCATGACAGCAGTTGACACTACGGTCTGTGATCTAATCACAGATCTGCAACACTCATTTGAAGTAGCGGCTATCCTTGATCTGATCCCAGGCCCAGACCACCTGTTGCAGTTGCTCCTCCTGACTGCGGTCGCCACCGTTGATATCGGGATGCAGGACCTTGATCAGAGACTTGTACGCCTTGCGCAATTCTGCCTTGGTCCAGGTGTCGTTTGCTTCCAGAATCTCGATCGCGCGACGCTCTGTCGGCGGAAGCTTGCGTTCGCCGCTTCGCGTCTTGCCTGGGTTCTGGGTGGCATTCACGCCCAGAACCTGAAGCGGATCCTCGATGCCGAGCCGTGCCCATGCCCGCGCCTCGGGGTCGCTGAATCGGCGGGTTTCGCGTTCCCATATCTTGTCCTTGGACATCTGGGCGTTGAGTTCCGCCTCTGTGGTGCCTTCAAAGAAATTCCATTTCAGATTGTACTCGCGCACATGCTGCTGACAGAACCAAAAGTAGTCATCCAGCACATCGGGAGCCTTGGGAGCCCGGAATTTTCCGGCGTCACCGCAGCCGGGATGATCGCAGATCCGGGTTGACGTTTCTGATTCCCCGGACATGCCTCGTCGGCCTCTCGGATTCCTCTTCTTGGCGGAGGAGACGGACATATCGAAACCGAAGGGATCGGATTTTGTCATGGGTCTTCCCTTTGCGAGTCAGGACGCAGAGTGTATGCCAAAACGTGGTGAAATGAAGGGGGCGTCGTGAAAAATTTCTGTGACCGCTGGTCTGGTCACAAACGCCGGCCGGTCGGCGGCGTCATTGGCAAATCACTGAAATTGCGACGAATGCAAGTCGGCCGATTGTCATTCCTGCACTCTCGGCAAAACTGGCGATGACACGGAAGCGACTGTTGCGTCCGCGTGCTCTGACGGGAAGGCTCCAGGCTTTTGCGATGACGTGTCGCGGCGAAACACCAGCACAGATCGATAGACCGTCTGGCTGGACGTGAGACCCTGACGTTCTTCGCTGGGAAGGATGTCACTGCGCAGGTAAGCCCAGCCGTCCCGTCCCATAGTGTTCAGCAAATCCTCGAGGCCGAGCGCAAAGCGGGCTTCTGGGGCCTTGACGCCGGGGGCCTTGCGACCGCGGGTTGGTGCGGGGATGACTTTGTACTCGAAAACGGTCATGGGCGACTCCGGGCTAGCAAAGGAGAAGATCCTACGCGACAGCGGGCGCAGTGCAAGCCAAAGAAACGCCCCCAAATTAAAATCCGGGGGCGTGTTTCTTCAGGGATGCGTGGCACTCACTTTGGACCGGGCCCGATCATCATGATCATCTGACGACCCTCCATTTTGGGCATGTTCTCGATGCGTCCGACCTCCTTTATGTCATCCGCAATACGTTCCAGCAACTGCCGCCCAAGGTCGAGGTGCGCCATCTCTCGCCCCCGGAATCTAAGGGTGATCTTCACCTTGTCACCACCTTCGAGGAACTTCACCACGCTGCGCATCTTGACATCGTAATCATGCGTGTCGGTGCCGGGGCGGAACTTGATTTCCTTGACCTCGATGATCTTTTGCTTCTTGCGCGCTTCGGCCTCGCGCTTCTGGGTCTCGTACTTGTACTTTCCGAAGTCCATGATCTTGCAGACCGGCGGGGTGGCATTGGGCGAAATCTCGACAAGGTCAAGTCCAGCCTTGTCGGCCATCTCAAGCGCCTCGTCGGGTGTCACGACGCCGACATTTTCGCCGTCTGCGCCAATCAGGCGGATTTCGTCGGCACGGATACGCTCATTGATACGGGGGCCGGTTTCGCGTGAGGGGGGCGCGTTGTGAGGTCTGCGGGCTATGGCTGTGTTCCTTCGATTGTTGAACGGGCAGGTTGAATTTGACGCCGCAGGTTAAACGCGGCGCGATATGCTTTCAAGCGGCAAAATCGGCGGGGCTGAGCCGATACCAGGGGAAGTTCCCGTTGCGTCTTTTCATTTTTCTCTGCATCTGGGAAAGAGAGATCAAGCGGTCCGGGCGATGTGCCGGGGTCCGGTTCGAATTTGAAGGAGACAACAATGCGAAACCTGATTTGGGTCATTCTGGCGGTGGTAATCCTGCTGGGCGGCTATATGCTCTTTACCGGAAAGTCTGTGACAGAGGTGGTGGAGGGCGTCACCGACTCTGCGCAAGAGGTTGAAGCGCCAGCGGCGCTGGAAGATGCTGGCGCTGCCGTCGGCGAAGCGGCGGAGCAGGCCGCAGAGACCGCAAAGGAGACCGCAGCCGAAGCGGTAGAAGCTGCAACTGACGCGACCGAGGCCGTGACGGAAGGTGCCGCTGACGCAGCTGATGCGGTGGCCGACACCGCAGGCGCAGCCGCCGAGGCTGCCTCGAATGCGGCGACAGAGGCCGTGAATGCGGCAAGCGAGGCCGCAGGGCAAGCGGCTGACGCCGCAACCGAAGCTGCGGGCGCCGTCAGCGAGGCCGTGTCCGAGACCATCCAGAGCGCTACGGAAGCTGCTCCTGCGGTTGGTGCAGAGGCTGCGGGTGCGACGGAGATGCCAGAAGCTCTTACCCTTGACGGCTTTGACTTTGATACGGTCAGCGGCCTGATCAAGGACGCAAATCTTGGCGCCATGCAGGAAAACCTCTTGATAGAGGGGATCAAGGCCTCAGAGAATAATCCCGATCTTCTGAAATCTGCGCTGGAAGCAGCCCAGAAGGCACTTGGCTACTGATCATCCGGAAATCACTAACGAAAAACCCGCGCAGGAAGGTTCCGCGCGGGTTTTTTCTTTACAGCATCAACTAAATTCGTCGTGGCCTCAATCGAGGAACGCCTTTTCCACGACATACTCCTTTGGCTCCGAGTTGGCGCCTTCGCGCAGTCCGTAGCCTTCCAGCATCTCCTTGATCTCAAGGTTGAAGGCGAGATTGCCGCAGACCATGGCGCGGTCCGTCTCAGGGCCGAGGGGCGCGACACCGAGATCCTTGAAGACCTCACCATTGCGCATCAGGTCGGTAATCCGACCCATCTTGGGACTGGTTTCACGTGTTGTAGTCGGGTAGTAGCGCAGTTTCTTGTGAAACCCTTCTCCAATCAGTTCCGCGAGCAATTCGTCCTCACGGATGGACTCGACCAAGGCCTTGCCATATTGCAATTCACCGACTTCGCGGCAGGTGTGGGTGAGGATGACCTCATCGTAATCCTGATAGGTCTGTGGATCGCGCAGAAGCGAGGCAAAGGGCGCGATACCGGTGCCGGTGGCAAAAAACCAAAGCCTCTTGCCCGGCAGGAGCGCGTCATGCACCAGAGTGCCGACGGGTTTGGGGCGCAGAATGATCTCATCGCCGGGCTCGATATGTTGCAGGCGGCTGGTCAGCGGTCCATCCTGCACCTTGATCGAATAGAATTCCAGTTCGTCATCCCAAGACGGCGAGGCTATGGAATAGGCCCGCAAGAGCGGCTTTTCCTTGCCGGTCTTTTCATCGGTTTGCATCAGCCCGATCATGACAAATTCGCCCGAGCGAAAGCGCAGCGAGGCGGGCCGCGTTACCCGAAAGGAAAACAGACGATCGGTCCAATGAGTGACCTGCGTCACCTTTTGGGCGTCGGGAAGCGCGAGGGTTTTCTGCGCCTTTGCAGTCGATTGAGTCACGGATGTCATCTCGTTCACGGTGTATCTTGCCGGCCCGATTAAACCGACATCCCTTCTTAATCTTTGATTCACGTCAGGTGAAGAAGCGATTCAGCCGCGCAGCCGCGCCTGATAATCATGTGCCCGCCAGTTGGCCCGAAAAATCCACTGGTCCTGCGGTTGACGGACCGCCACCTCGTCAGAGATTTCCACCTCGTCAAAGCCTGCCCGCCGGGCCATGGCGTATTGATCGGCGATGACATGGCCGCGCGCCCGCAAGCGCCCCTGATAGCCCATCAGCCGCAACTGCCGCGCAATGGTAAAGCCACGCCCGTCGGCCGCCGTGGGAAAATCGACCCGGATCATTGCCACGTGAGTGAGCCACCGCGTCAAGTCTGCGGGGTTGGTATCATTCGGCAGATCGAGCGCGATCACGCTGTCAACCGCTTCTGCCACCGGCGTGATCGGGGCGTTCCAGTCATCCGGCGCAAAGCCTTGATCTGTGACGATGACGGTCATGCGGAAACTCCTCTTCGCAATATCTTGCCGTTGACAAGGTGAATACCACATTCGGTCTTGGACCGGTCTCGCCAGCGGCCAGATCGTTGGTCCTCGCCCGGCCGAACCGGAGTCGTGCAGGGGATGCAGCCGATTGATGGATAACCGCGCGCGACAAGCGGATGCCTGGGCAGGCGGTTTTCCTCCATATAGGTGCGGATATCCTCTGGCGCCCAATGCGCCAGCGGGTTCACCTTGATCCGGCGCGAGTGATCCTCGACCTCGAAAAATTCGAGCGCAGCGCGGCTTCCCGACTGGTAGCGCTTGCGGCCCGTGATCCATCCGTCAAAGCCTCTGAGCGCGCGCTGCAAGGGTGCGACCTTGCGGAGGGCGCAGCAGGCATCGGTGTCACGCTGATGCAGGGTGTCGTCAGGATCACGTTCTGCAACTGCGTCGGGCGTGGCGCGGATGATCCTGAGATCACGCAGGTTCAGCCGCTCGGCGAGCTCCTGCTGATAGACCAGCGTTTCGGTAAAAAGCATCTCGGTGTCGATGAAGATCACGGGTGTTTCGCGTCGTGTCACGGAAACCATGTGCAAGAGCACCACAGATTCCGCACCGAAACTTGACACAAGGACCAATGGCCCAACGCTCGGGTCGCGCAGGGCGTGATCAAGGACCGAAGTCGCCGAGTGGTGGCGATAGCGGTCGTTGAGCGCCTGTACGCGGGTGCTGAGGTCACTCTGCTGCATAGGCGCGGTCCGCGTGCTCGTAGAGTGCCGACTTGAACGGGGCCATTCCCAGGCGGTTGTAGGCCTCGAGAAAGGTCTCCTCCGGCCCGTCGCGAAGATCGAGATAGGTCAGGATCAGCCGTTCGATGGCGGGCACGATCTCGTCATAGGCAAAGCCCGGTCCGGTGCGGGTGCCGATCGTCGTGGTCGCGGAAGGATCACCGCCGAGGGTGATCTGATAATTCTCCACCCCCGCCCGGTCGAGGCCGAGAATGCCGATATGACCAACATGGTGATGTCCGCAGGCGTTGATGCAGCCCGAAATCTTGATCTGGAGGTGGCCCACCTCATGCTCGATCTTGAGTTCTTCGAGCCGCAGGGCGATGCCTTGGGCCACAGGGATCGACCGGGCGGTCGCCAGTGCGCAGTAATCCATGCCGGGGCAGGCGATGATGTCCGAGGCGAGACCGATATTGGCGGTGCCCAGCCCCGCCTCTCTGAGGGCTGCATGCACCGCCGGAACATCGGCCAGAGCGACATGCGGCAACACGAGGTTCTGCGCATGACTGACGCGGATATCTTTCTGTCCAAAGCGTTCTGCCAGATCGGCAACCAGGCGCATCTGCGAGGCCGAGGCGTCCCCCGGCGTCGCTCCATACGCCTTGAGGCTGATGGTGACGATCCCATAATCGGCATGCTTGTGCGTCGTCACATTGGTGTCAGTCCAGGCGCGAAATACCGGATCGGCTCTGCGTGCGGCGTAGTAGGGACTTGCGTCGCGTTCGGCCAGCCTGGGGGTCACGAAAGCCGCGTTGATCCGCGCAAGCCAATCCTGATCGACGCCGGCAAACGCCGCCCGACGGCGGGGAAACTCGGCCTCCACCAACGCACGGATTTCATCGAGGCCGTTTTCATGCACGGTGATCTTGATGCGCGCCTTGTACTTGTTGTCGCGCCGCCCGATCAGATTATAGGTTGCCAGCACCGCTTCGAGATAGGGCAGAAGCTCCGCACGCGGCAGGAAATCACGCAAGAGCTTGGCCACCATCGGCGTACGCCCCATGCCGCCGCCGACCCAGACCTGAAAGCCGCGCGCACCCTCCCGATCGACGATCCGAAGGCCGATATCATGGCTCTTCATGACGGCCCGATCATTTTCACTGGCAATGACGGCAATCTTGAATTTTCGGGGCAGGAATTGAAACTCGGGGTGATCGGTTGACCACTGCCGGATCAGTTCTGCCACCGGGCGGGGATCCTCCAGTTCATCCGCCGCAGCGCCTGCGAAATGATCCGAGGTCACGTTGCGGATGGTGTTGCCGGAGGTCTGGATGGCGTGCATTTCCACCTCGGCCAGCGCGTCGAGCATATCAGGCACATCGCGCAGTTTCGGCCAGTTGAACTGGATGTTGGTGCGGGTGGTGAAATGCCCATAGCCCTTGTCCCAACGCTCCGCCAGATAGGCCAGTTGCCGTAGCTTGGCCGGATCGAGCGAGCCATATGGGATCGCTACGCGCAGCATGTAGGCGTGCAGTTGCAGATAGAGCCCGTTCATCAGGCGTAGCGGGCGGAATTCGTCCTCGGTGAGGCTGCCGTCGATGCGCCGCTCAACCTGCGCCCGGAACTGCCGATTGCGCTCTCGGATAAAATCGGCGTCGAAGTCATTGTATTGATACATAATTATCTCCTAGCGTGACGGGCGGATCACGCGCGTCTCAGCGTGTCGGCCTGCTTGCCGTGAAAAAGGTTGGAGGGGCCTCTGCGGCGGAAATCCTCGCGGAAATGTATCGGTTCGGGGCCTCTCGAAGTCGTGCGCACGTCAGTCAGATACACACCGACAACCTCGCTTGCCCGCGCCTGCGCCTGCAAGAGACGCAGATCCGCATCCGCCTCGTCTGTCAGCACCTCGGCGTCTGACAGGTTGCGTGACCAACGATCATCGATCGTGAGATAAACAACGTCGCCCTCGAGCAGTGCATTTGCGGTGATGACTTTGGGGTTGAAATCACGGGGCATGTCAGGCGAACTCCTGTCTTGAAATGTAAAGCTGAGCCTCTGCTTCACGTGGTGCGAGGCCGAGAAGGGTGAGCGCGGGACCGCTGACGTTGGCCTCGGCCAGAGCGGTTGGCAGACGCTCGAGTGTGGTCGCGATGACACGCTGGTCAGGGCGTGAAGCGTTTTCGATCACTGTCACCGGTGTTGCGCGATCCGCCCCATGCATGAGCAGGCGGCCTTGAATGAAGCGGGCAGATTTCTTGCCCATGTAGATCGCGGCCACCTCGCCGGAACGGGCCAACGTGCGCCAGTCGTGGTCGGCAAATCCCTGCATGTCGTGGCCGGTGAGATAGCGCACCGAAGTGTTGCGCCCGCGCTTGGTCATACTTTGGCCGATCGCCGCAACAGAGGCCGAGGCCGCGGTGATACCGGGAATAATCTGCCAGGCAAGGCCCGCATTGGCCACCGCGTCGATCTCTTCATCGAGACGCCCGAACATGGTTGGATCACCACCCTTGAGGCGCACGACCTGCGCGCCGGATCGTGCGTGGTGCACGATCAGCGCGTTGATGCCAGATTGAGGGGTCGAAGGTCCAAAGCCCTCTTTGCCGGCGTCGATCAGTGTCGCATTCCGATTGGCGAGACCGAGTATCTCGGCCGTCACGAGCCGGTCGTGGATCACCACATCGGCCGTTTCAATCGCCCGGAGCGCCCTGAGCGTGAGAAGGTCGGGATCGCCCGGACCTGCGCCAACAAAGGCGACGTGGCCGGAACGGGAAGATGCCAGGGTATCAACGCACATTTGAAAGGCCTTTGCAGGAGGTTTGACTTACGGTGCAATATAGGAAATATTCCCAATAAATTGCCATATACGCGCGGTAATAAGGACATCTGTTCTATAATAGATCGATGTAGAAAGAGGTGTTCCAGTTTTGGGAGATAATCGGAATGGCTGTTCGTCTCGATGATCTGGACCGGAAAATCCTCGTGCAACTGCAAGAGGATGGCGGGCTGTCGTTGGATGACATTGCCCGCAACGTCGGCAGTTCCAAGACCCCGGTCTGGAACCGGATTCGCAAGATGCGCGAAGCGGGAGTGATCCGCCATCAGACCTTCATTCTCGACCCCGAGGCCCTCGGCTTCGAGGCGTGTTTCTTTGTTCTGATTCGCACATCAGAGCATGATGCGGGCTGGCAGGCCCAGTTTCTGAAAGCCCTGAAGGAACGCCCGGAGGTCCAGGAGGCACATCGGCTCGCCGGTGATATCGATTACATCTTGAAAGTCCGCGTGGCCAATGCGCGGGCTTATGATGCGTTTTATCAGGCCCTCATTTCAGAGGTGAAGGTGCATAATGTCACGGCGCTTTTGTCGATGGAGGAGATCAAATCGACAACCATGCTTCCGCTTCAAGTCAATCCATGAGGGCTTTGATAATAGGCGTGAAGTCCTTTTCCAGGAGGCTTGCGCCTCCGACCAGCGCGCCGTCCACATTGGAGATCGCAAAAATCGCGGCGGCGTTGGTGGCTTTGACCGAGCCGCCATAGAGCAGGCGGATGGCTTGCGCCCCAGAGGTGCCAATGCGCTCACCCAGCCGATCACGAAGGAAATCGTGAACCTCCGCAATCTGCGTCCGGTCGGGCGTAAGGCCAGATCCGATGGCCCAGACCGGTTCGTAGGCGATGACAGTGTTGTCGCCAGTCGTGCCCGCGGGCAACGAGGCGTCCAGTTGATCGGCAATGATGGCGAGGGTCTGACCCGCCGCGCGCTCGGCCTCGGTCTCGCCCAGGCAAATCACGGCGATGAGTCCGGCCGCGTGGGCGGATCTTGCCTTTTCAGACACCAAAGCACTGGATTCTTTGTGGTATTCCCGGCGCTCGGAATGTCCGACGATCACGGCCTTTGCCCCGATATCTGACAGCATCGCAGCCGAGATGTCGCCGGTGAAGGCCCCTGAACCCGCTGAGTGGCAATCCTGGGCACCAATCTCGATGGCACTCTTGGCCATCAGTCCTGCGGCCGTCGCGATCAGGGTTGCGGGCGGACAAACAAGGATATCCACGGTCGGCGCGGGATGCGCTGTGCCTAGTTTCTGAATCTCGCGGAGACTCGCAGTCATGCCGTTCATCTTCCAATTGCCGACAACGAGTTTGCGCTTCATCGGTTTCGTCCTTTCGGAATGTTTGCGGAGGATCGACTTTAACGGCTAAGATATTCACGATGGCTTTTCAACAGTCCGGGCGGCGCGTGGCATACGCGCCCAATCGCTGGCCTGACACGCCACCAGAGTTTCGCTCGACCGTCACGCGATACTATGAAACAGCCCTTGACGTCTCGATGACCCTGCTGCGGGGAATTGCCCGTGCGATCGGTGAGGACGAGAACTATTGTCAACGACAAGTTTGAGCGACCGATGGCGTTATTGCGCGGAAACTTTTATCCCGAACGTCCAGCTTGGGCGGGGGACAAGGATTTCGGCATTACAACGCATACTGATTATGGCTGCCTGACCTTGCTGGCCGCCGATGGGGTGCCGGGGCTGGAAGTCCAAGGACGCGAAGGCGCGTGGCATGTGGTTACGGCCGCGCCAGGGTGCCTTGTGATCAATTTTGGTGAGATGCTGCAAATGTGGACGTCGGGTCGGGTGGTGGCAACGCCACATCGGGTCAGAGGTTCGGCGCAGGAACGGATTTCGGTGCCGATGTTCTTCAATCCCAACCACGACACGAATGTCGCGCCGATCGGCTCGGACAAAGTGATCCTGGCAGGTTATCATCTGTCCAGACGGTTCGAAGAAACCTGCCTCCATTTGAAAAAGGTCTCACCTCAGAAGTTTACATGTTGGCGAACTTGATGGACTCGCCGCAACCGCACGCCTCTGCCACATTGGGGTTGTTGAACCTGAATCCCGATTCCAGAAGCGAAACCTGATAGTCGATCTCGGTTCCAAAGAGAAACATCTGAGCCATGGGGGCGATCATCACCCGCGCCCCGCCCTGTTCGACAACTTCATCAAGCGGATCTACCGCAGTCACATACTCCATGGTGTATTCCATGCCTGCGCAACCGCCCTTCTTGACCCCGATACGCAAACCCATGTGGTGATCGCGCTCCATCAGCTTCGCGATTTGTGCCGCCGCCGCCGGTGTCATCGTCACAGCCTGTTTTCCGGGAGTTCCGAACATGAGGCTCACCTTTCAGTTGGTTGAGTTTCTTACATGAAGCCCAGTTCCAGCCGCGCCTCGTCACTCATCATGTCCATCCCCCAGGGCGGATCCCAAACGAGGTGAACATCGACCTGCTTGACGCCTGCCAGAGGTTCGATCGCATCGGCAACCCAGCCCGGCATTTCGCCTGCCACCGGACAACCCGGCGCGGTCAGGGTCATGGTGATATCGACGGCATTTTCAGAACTTATTTCAATAGTGTAAACCAAGCCGAGGTCGTAAATATTAACCGGAATCTCCGGATCATAAACGGTGCGGCAGGCCTCTACCACCTGATCGTAGAGCGGGTGATCCGTGCTTGATGGGCCAATCAGTGGAGCACCTTCGATCCGTTCGGGGTTGTTCATGGGCATCATGTCCTGCGGGTTCCTGAGCAAACATATAAGGTTTATGGGCGCCCGCGTCCAGAGGATCGGTTGGAGACCTTTGACTTTGGTCGTCTGGAGGCGCTCTGCGTATCTTCAGACGCTGTCGGCACGGCCCGTTTTCCGTCGCCGAACGGGAACGGGGCGGACGCGCGATTCGATCATGTCATAGAGCGCGCCGGTGATGTTTTTCCCGGTCGAGGTCTCTATCCCCTCGAGTCCGGGAGAGGAATTGACTTCGAGCACCTTGACCCCGCTCTCGGAACGCAAGAGATCAACGCCGGCCATGTTGAGATCGAACACGCGCGCGGCGCGAACGGCAGTGTCGCGTTCGGGCTTGGTGATTCGCACGGGTTTGGCAGAGCCGCCGCGATGCAGGTTGGATCGGAAATCGCCCTCGGCCCCGGTCCGCTTCATCGCGGCGACGACCTTGCCGTCGATCACCAGACAGCGGATATCCTCGCCCGCCGCTTCCTTGACGAAATCCTGCACCAGAAAATTGGCCTTGAGGCCGCGAAAGGCGTCGATCACCGATTCCGCGGCCTTCTTGGTCTCGGCCAGAACCACGCCCTTGCCTTGGGTCGATTCGAGCAGCTTCACGATCAGCGGCGCGGGGCCGACAAGCGCCATCAGGTTGGCGGTGTCATGCGGAGAGGCGGCAAAGGCGGTGTTGGGCATGCCGATGCGCGCTCGTGCCATCAGCTGATGGGCATAGAGCTTGTCGCGGCTGGCGGTGATTCCGGCAGAGGGGTTCACGCAATAGGTGCCGATGGTCTCGAACTGGCGGATCACGGCAGCGCCATAGGGGGTGATCGAGGCGCCGATGCGGGGGATCACCGCATCATAGCGCGGCAGCCGCTTGCCGTCGTAATGCACTTCCGGGGCCAGCGCGTTGATCGCCATGTAACAACGGGTGGTGTCGATCACCTCGACGGTGTGGCCGCGTTTCTCGCCTTCGGTGACGATGCGGCGGGTGGAATAGTTGTCCTCGCGCGAGAGCACGGCGATGCGCAGGGCGCGGCTGGGCTGGGCTGCGCGCATCCTTGCGGTGTGATAGACCTCGTAGCTGAGTTCGGGTTGCAGGAAACGGTCGGTGGCGACGATCGAGATGTGGTCCTTGAGCGCCTGACGGCCCAGTAGCATGCGGCTGGCCATGCTGGAGCGGTTGGTGAGCGTGATCTCGATCGGCCAGCTATCGCCTGCGACAGCGAGTCTGGAGGCGATGACATAGCGCAATTCCCGCTCGCCGTTCGAGGAGGTCACGTCGCGGCGGTCGATGATCGGGGCCGAACAGGGGATGATGAGATCGTCGCGCCCCGGAATCGGATGCACGGTAAAGCGCACCTTGGGCCGCGCCGTGGGGCCGAAGGTCTCGATGTCGAAGGCATGCAGCGCCGAGGTGCGCGCGCCAGTGTCAACCTTGGCCTTGATCGCAGGCACGCCGAGATCGGGAAGGCCGACCCATTCTTCCCAGCCAAAGAGCAGGGGTTGGGGCGGGGGTGAATCAATCATTCAGGTGAGCCTCGTTCAGGGCGTGCCAACTGCGCGCGTCATAGGCGGCAAAGCCTGTGCGCCGCAAGCCAACTCGGAAGGGGTTACTTGTTGATGTCCTCGCGGATCACGCGGGTCTGGTCGTCGGAGCGGCGCAGCAGGCGGCGCAGCACGATCCAGGAGAGAAGCGACAGCCCCGCAAATATGGCGAGCAACGACGTGAGGCCAAGATCGAGTGGCAGCAGCACGAGCAGCGCCACCAATGCCGCGCCGATGCCAAAGCCCAGAAAGATGAAGCCGGGGACAATCAGTTCGACGATCGCAAGGCCAAGCGCCGCCGCCAGCCAAACCCACCACAGATGCCAGAGCGCGGTTTCCATCAGCCGCGCCCCTTGAGCAGATTGAAGGCATTGCCGAAGGCTTCGAGCGCCTGTGCCGGCACCAGAATTGTGTGCGAGGCCGGGCCTTGGCCGAGCGCGTTGAGCGCCTCGACCTGTTTCAGAGCTACCTGATACTGCGCGGCCTCGAGCCCGTTGGCGGCGATGGCGGCGGCGACGACGCCGGTGGCATAGGCCTCGGCATCCGCCTCGATCCGGCGCGCCTTGGCACCCTGTTCGGCGGCATAAAGCTCGGCATCGGCCTGCAATTCCACGGCGCGTTTGCGGCCCTCGGCCTCGGTCACTTGCGCGCGGCGGGCGCGTTCGGCGTTGAGTTGCTGGAGCATGGCGGCGCGCGTTGCCTGATCGAGATTGACGTCGAGAATCTCGGCGCGCGTCACCTCGATGCCCCAGTCATCAACTGCATCCTCGACCAGCGCCTTGATCGTGACGATAAGTTGCGAGCGGTTGGATTGCACCTCGTCGAGATCCATCTTGCCGATTTCGGCGCGCACGATGCCCGCGACGGTCGTGGCGATGGCGCCGTCCACTTCGCGGATGCGGTAGACGGTCTTTTCGGGGAAGAGAATGCGGTAAAAGACCGAGGTCTCGACCTGCACCAGCACGTTGTCGCGGGTGATCGCATCCTGGCTGGCATTGGGCAACTGGCGTTCGAGGATCGAAATGCGGTGGCGCACCACATCGAGAAACGGCACGATGAGATTGATGCCGGGGCCCAGCACCTTGTGGAGCTTGCCGAAGCGTTCGACCACGTATTGCTCGGATTGCGGCACGATCTTGATGCCGCGAAAGATCACGAGGATCACAAGAAGCGCTATCAGCAGCCAGACGATGTTGTTCGAAATCAGGTCGAGAAGGATGTCTTCGGTCATGAAATGGCTCATTCGGCAAGGGGCGATGCTGGATCTTACGCGGCAGGGTAAACCGCTTTAAAGGAGGGCAAAAGATGAAAAACCTATGAGGGGAGCCAGGCATGCGGTTCGGTTTCGAGAAAATGGCGCAGGATGGCGCGGCACGGGCCGGGGTGATGCGCACCCCGCGCGGCGAGATTAATACGCCTGCCTTCATGCCGGTGGGCACCGCCGCGACCGTCAAGGCGATGCTGCCCGAGAGCGTGGCCGCGACCGGGGCGGAGATCCTTCTGGGCAATACCTATCACCTGATGCTGCGCCCGGGGGCCGAACGGGTGGCGCGTCTGGGGGGGCTGCACCGTTTCATGAACTGGCAACGTCCGATACTCACCGATTCGGGCGGGTTTCAGGTGATGAGCCTTGCTGGCCTGCGCAAACTGACCGAGGCGGGCGTGACCTTTCGCAGCCATGTCGACGGATCACGGCATGAATTGACCCCGGAGCGCTCGATGGAGATCCAGCGCCTGCTGGGATCCGACATCGTGATGTGCTTTGACGAATGTCCGGCGCTGCCCGCAAGTGAGGCAGCGGTGGCCGAGAGTATGCGGCTCTCGATGCGGTGGGCGGCGCGGTCGAAGGAGGCCTTCGGCGACCGACCGGGGCATGCGCTCTTCGGCATCATGCAGGGCGGTGTCACCCGTGAATTGCGCGAGGAGAGCGCGAACGCGCTGAAGGAGATCGGCTTTGACGGCTATGCGGTGGGGGGGCTCGCCGTGGGCGAAGGGCAGGAGGCGATGTTCGGCGTGCTGGATTATGCGCCGGGATTCCTGCCTGAGGACAAGCCGCGCTATCTGATGGGGGTGGGCAAGCCCGATGACATCGTCGGCGCAGTCCGGCGCGGCATCGACATGATGGATTGCGTGCTGCCCACGCGCTCGGGGCGCACCGGGCAGGCGTGGACGCGGCACGGTCAGGTCAACATCAAGAATGCGCGCCATCAGGACGATCCGAGGCCGCTCGACGAGGCCTGCACCTGCCCGGTCTGCCAGAGTTACAGCCGGGCCTATCTGCATCACGTCTTTCGCGCCGGAGAGATGATTTCCGGCATGCTGCTGAGTTGGCACAACCTGCATTACTATCAGCAGATCATGGCCGAGATGCGCGCCGCGATCGCGGCCGGCCGTTTCGCCGCCTGGGAGGCGGCGTTTCATGCGGGCCGCGCGCAGGGGGATATCGAGCCGCTGTGAGGCTCAGCCCAGACCGAGCAGGGACAGCTTCCTCTTGAGGGGTTCGAAAGACCAGCCGTGCGATTCGAAGAAGGCGCGCACCTCGGGGGTCAGCATGCCGCGTCCGCTGGCATATTGCGGCAGATCGAAGCCGCCGCCATAGTTCAACTCCACGATGACCGGTCCCTCAGGCGTGATCGCAATGTCGGTGGACTGATAGCGGATCGGCGCAAAGAGCTGTGCCGCGCGGGCGTTGATTTCGATCAGCTTCTGCCAGTGGGGCAGGGTCATTCCCATCAGCCCCGGCACCTGCGGGTGATCCTCGTGAAAGGCGATCTCTGGTCCCGCGCGCTCTGCGATGGTGCGGATCGCACCGGTGGCCACGTCGACCTCACAGGCCAGATTGCCGGGTCGCCAGAACGCATCCGCGATATGTCCGCCCTGCGGCAGCTTGATCACCGCGAGCGGGCAACAGACCCCGTCCTCGCGCACCATGTTGACCATGCGCACGGTGGCGAGCGCAGGAGCGAAGCGGGCGATTTCGGGATGGTTCTCGAGCGCGGGCTGGAGGAGATAGGCATTCGCCCCCACGAAGTCGTCGAGAAACCCGGCATAGGTCATCGGTGGCTGGCCCGCGCATCTGAGATGGGTGCTGTCCGCGCCGTCGACCCGGAAGGCGCCAAAGCTGACCATGCCGTCGACGATCTTGCCGAAGACCGCGCCGCCCTGAGCGCACAGCACGTCGCGCAACGCCTCGGGAGAGGTAATCTTGGCGATCCCCGGATAGAGGCGCGGCGAGCGGTCGATCACGGCGAGGATGGGCGGAACGGGCACGCCGCCTGCGGCGAGGATCGTACCAGCCAACACCTTGTCCTCGGCTGCACCGCTCCAGGCGCGATTGTTGCACTTGTGCGTCATGTCCCAATGCAGGTCATTCGAGATATAGGCCGCGCGCTGTTCGTCGGTGAACCGGTCATGCCGAAAAAGGCCGTGGCGGACGTATTCGACCATGTTGAGGCGGCTGTGAGACCGCGCCATCTGCCGGAATTCGCGCTGAATCTGGAACACAGAGCGGCCACTCCTGCGGGCTGCGTGCATGAGAAGTTCCTTGAGCGAGGTGTCGCGCACCTCGAGATACCTCTGATGGTCGAGATCGACCGCAGAATGGGGGGCCTTGGCGGCTGTCTGTATGTTCATTGGCTGCTCCAGTGCCGACTTTGGACCGGGATTGTCCCTGTTTCGAGGACAGTAATGCCAATGAATTATGGTGGAATTTTGGC
>Ga0210012_1000123_pt1 | contig 101074 bp, 102 predicted proteins | sample CryGeymeta201504_FD_183974 | JGI IMG/M metagenome (GOLD analysis project Ga0210012, IMG submission 183974) | Groundwater microbial communities from Crystal Geyser aquifers in Utah, USA - Crystal Geyser metaG 2015-04 (SPAdes) (version 2) | ecosystem: Environmental > Aquatic > Deep subsurface >... | reverse complement strand
CATCAAATCTCATCTTCCTGACCTCCTGTAACACTGTCGTTCGTCTCATCTCTGATTACCTCTCGGGTAATCTTCAGACCGGACAACTTATGAGCTACTGATGAGGACAGGTTATGTGCTGCCGACAGAACAACTCGACGAGATTGATCCCTCATCCATTCCCGGATACAGCGGGTAATTTTCCACCCTCCGAAGGGGATGTCTCTCCTCTGGCTATCAATCTAAATAATCATCAAAGACTCGAAACGATATGTCCGCGAATGGCCTCGGCCAGCAGCTTGGCCAGAAAGATGCGATTGCTGGGATGCTGAATCGAATCGGTGCTGAGCAGTTCGCTGACTCCGGCCTTGGCCAATTCGCTTGCCGCACCGCCATTGGGCAGCATGTGCGTGGCAATGCAACGGACACTGCTGGCACCCAGGCCGAGTAAATGCTCGGCTGCTCTGGCCAGCGTGCAACCGGTGCTGATGATGTCGTCAATCAGCACAATATCCTGCCCGGTAACATCCGCCTCTGGCAGAACTATTTCAATATTGCGGTCGCCGGAACGCAGCTTCTCAGCAATGATGTAATGCAGGCCGGTAAGCCCGGCAATGGCCTGCACCCATTGCTGCGACTCTTCGTCCGGGCCAACAAGAAGTGGTTTTGTCGGCAGGCCCTGAAGGTAGCCTGCAATCGGCACTGCAGCCGACAGATTTAAAGCATGCTGTACGGGAACGGCAGCAGCGAGATTAGGTGTACGATGCATATGCGGATCGACCGTGATCAGGACATCAAAATGCTCTGCGAGCAGCTTACCGATAATCCGCTGACTGACTGCCTCACCCGGATGAAAGGACTTGTCCTGTCGCATATAGCACAGGTAGGGAGCCACCAGTATCAGTTGTCTTGCACCGAGCTCGCGGGCTGTACCGGCAAGCAGCAACAGGTCGATGAGCTTTTCGTTGGGCTCGAAAAGACTGCGGCAAACAACGACCTGTTCGGGCAGCGATGCCGGCAGCGTGATGCGATGTTCGCCGTCGGGGAAGCGGTGCACTTCAACCCCGGCATAGGTCACCCCGAGCTCTTCGGCCAGCCGCCGACCCGCTTCGCAATAGTCCTCAAATCCGAGAACCAGCATCACAGACCAAACGAGTAGGCCGGGATTTCTTCGGGCAAACCAATGTTATAGCCGGTACCCCGAGCGCTTTGCTCCTGGGCAAAGCGCAGATCGGGAGGAAAAACTGCATACACGCGATACAGCACCTCTCCCTCCTCCACCGGATCGCCGAGTTTCTTGAACAGATCCACACCGGCACCCTTGTCCATCGGGGCTCCGGCCAGGCGGGCGATGCGCGCCAGATGCAGATTGTCGATGGCGGTAACAACGCCCTGCTGTTCACTTTTCACGTCAAAACTGAGCTCACCAAGCGGAATCGGTGCGTGGCGCCCCTGACTATCAATAATCTCGTTCATACGCTGCGCTGCGCGTCCCGAATCAAGGATGTCACGGGCCAGCGCGTAACCGTTACCGCCACGCACATCCGGATCGAACTCGATCACCCGACCGGCCAGGCGCAGGGATTTCTCGCGCAGATCTACGGGTGCCTCGGTACGACATTCCAATACCTGCATGACATCGCGTGCCTCCAATACCGGCCCGATACCGCGGCCGATGGGCTGGCGGCCATCGGTGATAATCACCTCAATGTGGATACCAATGCGATCACCGACATACTCGAACAGCTTGCGCAGGCTGAGCGCCTCGCGCATGTGATGTACCTTGGCCGTGGGGCCAACTGGAATATCAACAATCAGGTGGGTCGAACCAGCCGCAAGTTTTTTCGACAGAATCGAGGCAACCATCTGCCCGAGTGAATCCATACCCAGCGGCCGCTCGACAGCAATCAGGATGTCATCAACAGGTGCCAGATTCGCTGTCCCCCCCCAGACAAGACAACCACGCCGGGCATGCAATATCGTGCGCATGGGCTTGGGGCCAATCTCGACATTGGCCAGCACCTCCATGGTATCGGCAGTGCCGGCTGGCGAGGTGATGGCGCGACTTGAGGTTTTTGGAATCAGTAACCCGTGGGCAGCCACGATGGGGACGACGATCATCGAGGTTCGATTGCCGGGGATGCCGCCAATACAATGCTTGTCGGCGACCAGCGGTTCTTCCCATTTCACCCGCTTGCCGGTACAGGCCATCGCCTCGGTGAGATAGAGGATTTCGTCGCGATCCAATCCTGTCTGGCCGGAGGTGACGACAAAGGCAGCCATTTCAATCTTCGAATAACGATTCTTGGCAATGTCCTGTGTGATGGCCATGTAGTCCGCGGCACTGAGGCGATCACCGCGCAACTTGCGGCGCACGGCTTCCATCGACGAGGGCGGCTCGGCATGCCCGATAGTCACCCTTGTTCCCTCGGGCAGGCCCATCTGGGCGAAGGCCTGCTCGGAAAGGGCGATATCCTCCACGCCGACAATCCCGGCATCATCGACCACATTCAGCACAGCCAAAATCTGCCTGTGCCCGTCGCGCACCTCCAGCTTGCTCAGCGCCTGAAAGCCCTCGGTACGGTACAGCGGGCAGTCGCGGTGCAAATAGGCGACATTTTCACGGTTGGTATCAATGGCCAGCCGGCGCAACATCAATCGTTTCGAGGTATCGGTCATCTCACCCTCCTCGGCCTGTCAGTCATAATGAAACAAGTTCTGGAACAATCATTTTTTTGCCCCAAGGAGCGGTCCGATCAGATCCATGGGTAGCGGGAAGACAATGGTCGATGACTTGTCGCCGGCGATTTCAGTCAGGGTCTGCATATAGCGCAACTGGATGGCCTGCGGTTGCTTCGAGAGCATGGCTGCGGCCTCCACGAGCTTTTCCGCCGCCTGCATCTCGCCTTCGGCATGGATGATCTTGGCGCGCCGGGTTCGCTCGGCCTCAGCCTGCTGGGCAATCGCGCGGATCATGCTCTCATCGAGATCGATGTGTTTGATCTCCACAGTGGCAACCTTGATGCCCCAGGCATCGGTCTGCGCATCGAGGATGGTCTGGATATCGCGATTGAGCTTATCGCGCTCGGCGAGCATTTCATCGAGTTCATGCTGGCCTAGTACACTGCGCAGCGTGGTCTGGGCCAACTGGCTAGTCGCCCCGAAGTAATCCTCGACATCGATAATGGCCTTCTGCGGATCAAGCACACGGAAATAGATCACCGCGTTAACCTTCACCGAAACATTATCGCGGCTGATGACATCCTGCGTCGGCACGTCGAATACAATCGTGCGCAGGCCGACACGTACCATCTGCTGAATCACCGGAATGACCAGAATCAGACCCGGGCCCTTGACCTTCCAGAAGCGACCGAGCTGGAATACGACGCCGCGTTCATACTCGCGCAGCACCCTGAGCGAGCTGAATACGATGACCAGCGTAATGATGAGAAAAACGAGCAGAATGTTCATGGCCTTGCCTCCTTGGTATCTGAATCCTTTGCTTCAACCGTAAGTGTCAGCCCGTCGCGCGATACGACGCGGATGTGCTGGCCTTTCAATAGTGGCCTGGCGCTTGTCGCCTGCCAGCTTTCGCCGTGGACCAGCACATTGCCTTGCTCGCTGAAATCTTCAGTAGCCAGACCGCTAGCGCCAATCATTTCCTCACTGCCGGAGACGATTGGCCTGCGGCGTGCCTTTAGTGCCATGCCGATAATCAGGATGAAAAAGATGGCGGACGACAATGCCACGCCGAGGATCAGGGCCAGAGAAATGGCATGGCCCGGCCCACTGCCGTCCATCAGCATCAAAGAACCGAATATAAAGGCCAGCATGCCGCCCAGCCCCAACGCACCGAAACTTGGTACAAAAGCCTCAGCGATCATGAAGGCGATGCCGAGCAACAAAAGAGCCAGGCCGGCAAAATTGACCGACAGGGCCTGAAAAGCGAACAGGGCAAGCAGCAGGCAAATACCGCCGATCACACCGGGCAGCACGAAGCCGGGGTTGGCCAATTCAAAGAACAGGCCATAGATGCCGAGCAGCATCAGGATATAGGCCACATTCGGATCGGTGATGACAGCCAGCAAGCGGTCACGCCAATCGGGTTGCACATCGCTCACATCCGCACCATCAAGATGCAGGGTGCGCTGGCCAGCAGCTGTGACCACAACCCGCCCATCGATTTGACTCAGCAGATCGGCGGTGTCGTCGGCCACCAGATCAATCACATGCTCCTTCAGCGCCTGATCGGCAGATAAGGATGCCGCCTCGCGCACGGCCTGTTCCGCCCAATCGGCATTGCGCCCGCGCAGCTCGGCCAGACTCCGGATATACGCGCTGGCATCGTTGACCATCTTGTGCTGCATGGCATCGCCACTATCACCGTTTTTTTCCGGCAACGGGTTCTCAGACTTGTTTGGGGAAGGTGGCTGTGGTGCGCCGGGCATGCCGCCGATCTGCACAGGCGTGGCCGCACCGAGATTGGTAGCCGGCGCCATGGCGGCAATATGTGCGGCATACAGGATATAGGTGCCGGCGCTGGCTGCACGCGCGCCGGATGGTGCGACAAAAGCGGCAACCGGCGCCTCTGAGTTCAATATAGCGCGAATAATATCGCGCATGGATTGGTCAAGCCCTCCAGGCGTATCCATGCGTAGCAGGATAAGCTGGCTGGATTGGGCATTGGCCTGCTCGATACCGCGCACCACATAATCCGCCACGCCCGGCCCGATGGCACCCCGTATTTCCAGTTGCACCACGGCATTGCCGGCATGGCCCAACGGCAGCCCCATCAGCAGCAAAGCGAAGGTCAGAAGTATGCGGCAGACAAAAGGCCGATGTTGAGTGAGCAGGCCGTCCATGCAGGCAAGCATAGACTGCTGCGACCAGTCTTGCAGGAATAAAATCAACCAGACCGGATCAGGAGACCCGTGTTTTCGATGCTCCGGAGGGTGAAGCACAAACAAAAAAAAGGGCGGCCCGAGGGCCGCCCTTTGGTTTACAGCTTTTCGGGATTAACCGAAGAAGCGGAAGTGAGCCGAGGATGCCATCAGCAGCAGCATCGGAATCGACAGGATGGTGTTGGTACGGGAAGCGATCAGAGCACGTTTGCCCAGTGCTGCCTTCTCGTCTGCACTGGCGCCTTCAACGATGCCCAGAATCTTCTTCTGTGCAGGCCAGATGATGAACCAGACGTTGAACCACATGATGATGCCGAACAGGCCGCCAAGCTGGATGTCCCAACCCGGCATCATGCCGCCGTGACGCATACCCATGTACAGGATGATGCCAAACACCAGAGTGAACATTGCACCCCAACGGAACCACCACATCACGCGACGGACAACGCTGTCTGCCTTGAACAGTTCACCCTTGGTTTCAGCAGAGAGGCCGCCCATGGACGGAACCTGACAGAAGTTCAGGTAGTACAGCAGGCCGATCCAGGTGATGCCAGCCAGAAAGTGGCCCCAACGGGCCAAGCCGCCAACCAGTTCGGCTGTGCCGACGTTGCCGGCGCTCAGGCCGATGCCCATGATCACGGCGGCCAGTACGAAGCCGGCAACCAGGGCGAGTTTATGATTTGTAAAAATACCCATGTTTTCCTCCAATGGAAATGATTGAATGCGGCGCACTATACCGGTTTATTTCCATACAAACACCTACGTGAATTATGGGGTATGCTATTTTGTTGCATTACGCCACAATCACAGCTTGCAAAGCGTAGCGCTTTGCCCTACCAATTCACCTGTGATGAATGAGGAGAATCGATGAGTAATACAAAACCCTCCTGGAAGCCTGGCAAGAAGGATGCACTCTTCCTTGGCGTGGTGCTGCTGGTCATCGTACTACTGGTGCTGGGCAGCAGTGAGCGCACCACCAAGGCCACCCCCAATGATGATGTACACCGCGCGGCCACCTCGCACGAGACCTGTATGACCTGCCACGGCAAGGATGGCGTACGCCCTCAACCAGTGGGACATGCCAGCAGCGTGCAGTGCTTCCAGTGCCATACGCAACCCAAGGATTGGCAGGGGGCAGGTAAATGAAAACCATCGGCATCAGCGTTAAACATGGCGATACGCGTGCCACAGCCCTGGCTGTAGAGCTGATCGACTGGCTTAAGCAGCAGGGCAAAACCGTGTGCATTGATGACAGCCTGCAGGATATCTGCGGCGACTGCTGCACCGCGCTGGACGAAATGCCGATTGCCGTGGAGCTGATGCTGGTACTTGGTGGCGACGGCACCCTGCTCACCGTCGCCCGCCATTTCATCGGTTCCGAAACCCCGATTCTTGGCGTCAATCTGGGAAGACTGGGTTTTCTTACCGAGGCACCGGTAGGCGATATGTTCAAGGCTGTAGCCACGGTGCTTGCCGGCCGTGGTGAGGTGGTGCGCCACTTCAGCCTGCGCGCCGAGGCATGGCGTGATGGCAAAATGATAACCAGCGGCAACGCCATGAACGATGTGGTACTGCAACGCAACCGCCATCCGCGCATGATCGAATTCGAGATGCGCGTCGCCGGGCATTTCGTATTCCGCGTACGTGCCGACGGGCTCGTGCTGGCCACGCCGGCCGGTTCCACGGCCTATGCCCTGTCTGCCGGCGGTCCGATTGTGCATCCGGGACTTGATGCCATCACCGTAGCCCCGGTGTGCCCGCACATCCTGTCAAACCGGCCGATTGTGCTACCGGCCAGCGAATGCATCAGCCTGCGGCTGACCGAAATGCCGGCCCCCGGCGCGCTGAATCTGGACGGACAGATGCGTCTGGAATTGCAGGAAGGCGATGAAATTCGCGTGTGCAAAGGCGGTACCATATCGCTGGCCTATCTGCCGGGGCGCAACTACTACAGGGTACTACGCAACAAACTGCACTGGACCGGCCGGGCCGACAAAGAAACGGATGGCGAATAAACCCTCACGCATGTATCAGGAAAGCAGATGTTAAGTGAACTCCACGTTCGTCAGTTTGCCCTGATCGAGGATGTACAGCTCGATCTGGGCAGCGGTATGACGGTCTTCTCCGGCGAGACGGGTGCTGGCAAATCCATGCTGGTCGATGCGCTGGGTGCAGCCTTTGGAGCACGCGCCAGCAGCGACTGGGTGCGCCACGGCTTTGACAAGGCCGAGGTGAGTGCAGTGCTCAGCGATGTAAAGGACGTGCTCGACAAACTGCTGTCCGAATACGATCTAGATGACACTGAAGATGCACTGGTACTGCGCCGCGTGATCCGTGCTGACGGCTCCTCGCGCGCCTATATCAACGGCTCCCCCGTTCCGGCGCGCGTATTGCAGGATATCGGCCAACTGGTACTGGATATGCACGGGCAGCATGAACATCAATCCCTGCTGCGCCCCGAGTTTCAGCGCGGTCTGATCGATGCTTCCATTCCCGCAAACCTGAAAAACGGTGTGGCCGAGGCATGGCGTACTTTTCTGGAACAGCGTGCGGCACTGGCCTATGTGGTGGAAAGCCGCCAGCGCGGTGTGCGCGAAGAGGCGTGGATGCGCGAGGAATGTGCCCGGCTGAAGGCGCTGGAGTTATATACCGGGGTGTGCGATGAACTACAGCAGCAGGTGGATGGCGGGCGTCATTTCGCCCAGATCGTTGATGCCGCCGCACAGACTCTGAACACGCTGGAGGAAGAGGACGGCGATGTACGCAGCCGGCTGGCCGCATGTGTGCATGCCCTGCAGCCGGTGGCGGATTTCCGTCCGGAGATCAATGAAGCCTTGGACCTGCTCAATCAGGTGGATGCCCTGCTCGGCGAGGCTGCCCCTAATCTGCGCGCCGTACTGGATGATGAATTCGATGCCGCAGCCCTGCAGGCTGCTGAGTCGCGGCTGATGGATATTCACGAGGCCATGCGGCGCAATCAGACGGATGAACCCGGGCTGTTTACTCTGTTCACCGAACTGCAGGGTAAGCTTTCCGGGCTGGATACCGGCGCATGGGATGAGGACGCGCAGCGGCAAAAACTGGATGCGGCGAGACAGGATTTCCTAACCCAAGCAAAAGCCCTGTCGGCAGCACGCAGCAAATCAGGGCAGAAGCTGGTGAAAGATTTGCGTCCTTTTCTCGACCGGCTGGCGCTGGCTGGCATGCAGCTTGAGGTGGTGGTGCGCGAAAGACCCGAGGATGAATCGGCATGGGGTGAATTTGGTGCCGATAGCGTGACCTTCATGGCTGCCTCCAATCCGGGCGAACCATTTCGTGAGCTTGCCGCCGTTGCCTCCGGCGGCGAAATGTCGCGTCTGGTGCTGGCCCTGAAGGGATGCGGAGCGATGCGTGCCATGCCGCAGATTGCCGTATTTGACGAAGTGGATACCGGAATTGGCGGGGAAACCGCATGGTGCGTCGGCGAATTACTGGCTGCCATGGGTGAAGCCCGTCAGGTGCTGGTGATTTCGCATCTGCCGCAGGTGGCGGCATGTGCCGGACAACAGGTGCATATATTCAAGGAAGAGCGCCAGGGGCGCACGGTAAGCGCGCTGCGAACCCTGAGCGATAGCGCCCGGCAGGAGGAGTTGGCACGCATGCTCGGCGGTGCCAATGAGCGCAGCAGAGAACATGCGATGGAGATGCTGGCACGCGGTGCACAGCGCAGCGCAGCGCAGACAAGCGAGGTCACTACCTGATGCCACACGATATCAGTGTCCGCATGGCCGGTGTCGATGATGTGGATGCCATCCACGCCCTGCTCCTACCCTTTGCCGAAACCCACATCATCCTGCCTAGAACCCGCGACAACATCTTCCAGCATCTGCAGGAGTTTGTCGTTGCCATGTACGACAACGATCTGATTGGTGTGGTGGCTGTACATATCTACGGCTCCAACCTTGCCGAGATTCGTTCGCTGGTGGTGCGCGAGGATATGCACGGCCGTGGTATCGGCCGCCTGCTCATCGAAGGCTGCGAAAAATGGGCGACGCAGCTCGGCGTGGCACGCATCTTCGCCCTGACCTACGTGCCCGATTTCTTTGCCAAGATGGGTTACCCGCGCGTGCGCCGCGAAAGTCTGCCGCACAAGGTATGGACAGTGTGCGTGCACTGCGAGAAATTCACCGACTGCGACGAAGTAGCCGTTGAGAAACGACTATCCGATGCCCCCATCGAACCGATGCGCATGCCGCCCATTATCGAGATCCACCAAGCCTGATTCGAAACCTTTTTTCACCACGAAGGCACAAAGACACTAATTTTTGTGCCTTCGTGTCTTTGTAGTGAATGCTTTTTAAGTTTACGGGCAGGGATCGGGGTGTTGCCGCTGGATGGTTTCAATGCCGGCGAGAACCTCATCGGACAGGGAAATATCCTTTGCCCCCAGATTCTCCCTGAGTTGTTCCATGCTGGTTGCACCAATAATACAGCTGGTCACAAAGGGTTGCTGAAGAATAAAGGCCAACGCCATCTGAGCCGGCTGCAGACCGTGCTCATGGGCCAAGCGGACATAAGCAGCGGTAGCTGCATCCGCCTCGGGACCGGAGTATCGGGTATAATCGGGAAACAGGCTTAGCCTGCCTGCCTCCGGATGCTGGCCACATAGATATTTACCGGACAAAACACCGAAGGCCAGTGGTGAGTAAGCCAGCAGACCGACATCTTCGCGACATGCAATCTCGGCCAGTCCCACCTCAAAGCTTCGATTGAGCAGGCTGTACGGGTTCTGGATGCTGACAATGCGCGGCAGGTTCGAGTTGTCCGAAACATGCAGATGCTGCATCACGCCCCACGGGGTTTCGTTGCTCACACCGATATGCCGTACCTTGCCCTGCTGCACCAACTGCTCAAGCGCACGCAGGGTTTCCTCGACCGGGGTGATCTGCTCATCCGTCTCGTGGCGGTAACCACGCTTGCCGAAGAAGTTGGTATTGCGATCCGGCCAGTGCGTCTGGTACAGATCAATATGTTCGACACCCAGACGCTTCAGTGAGTCTTCGCAGGCAGTAATGATATTCTTCGCATCCAGTCTGGACTGGCCCCCGCGGATATGCGGACACCATGCCGTCGGCCCCGCCACCTTGGAGGCAAGCACTACTTTGTCGCGATTGCCTGTCTGTTTGAACCATGCACCGATGATTTCCTCAGTCCTGCCGTAGGTTTCAGCTTTCGGCGGGATGGCATACAGCTCGGCCGTATCGAAGAAATTTACGCCCTGCTCAAGGGCATAATCCATCTGCGCGAAGCCTTCCTCTTGCGTGTTCTGCTCGCCCCAGGTCATGGTGCCGAGTGCGATGGCGCTGACCTTCAGGCCGGTGCGCCCCAGTTCGCGTGTCTGCATAGATTTCTTCCTCCGGACAATAATCGACTTTGTTATTCTGCAGCCCCTCTCGGGCAGGCTCAACCGTGAAGAACCGTTACCGACTGGCCACCAGCCACACCCAGCCGATGAACAGGAAGGCCGTGGTGAAACTCATCAGTGTCATCAACCCCATGCCGATGGCAAGATGCTGGCGCTTGGCCTTCCATGCATGCCAGCCGAACCATGCGCAGAACAGTCCGATAGGGATCGAAAATAATACAAATATTGTAACAAGCATGTTTTCTTCAAGTCCTTACCGGGTTTTTCAGTCTTCCGGGAGCATTTCTTCAAGCACAGCACACCAGGTGGCCGCAAGATTGTGAAGATTGTAGCCACCTCCGCCGAGCCCGACCAGACGACCTTCGCAGCACTCACCTGCCAGGCGGCACAGGCTGGCTGTGGCATGGGCATGCGCTGCCGGGCTCAGGCGCAGATGGGTGATCGGGTCGCCTGCAATTGAATCGGCGCCACATTGCAGAATGATGAATTCGGGCTTAAAGGCACAGATATGCGCCTCGGCCATCTCCCACGCAGGCATGAAATCGGCATCCGTCGCACCGGGCGGCAGTGGCAGGTTGAGTTTTGTACCCATCGCCTCGCCCTTGCCGGCTTCCTCAGCGAACCCCGTCCCCGGGTAGAGGAAACGACCATCCTCGTGCACATCGGCGATAGTCACATCCGGGTCGGACTCAAAGGCGTAGAACACGCCATCGCCATGGTGCGCATCGATATCGACATAGGCGATGCGCGTCAGCTTGTGCACCTGCTTCAGATGTTCAATCAGGATGCCGCAATCATTGAACACGCAGAAGCCGGCAGCTGCATCGCGTCTGGCATGATGCAGACCGGCAATCGGCACAAATGCGTGCCGCGCTTCACCGTGCATCAGCCTGTCGGCTGCATCCAGCACGCTGCCAGCAACGGTTGCTGCAGCCTCGAACATGCCCTTAAAAGCCGGCGTGTCGCCCATGTCGAGGAAACCCTCGCCGCTTTGCGACAGTCGTTTCACCCGTTCGATATAGGGGCTCGTATGGAAGCGGCCGATGGCCTCCTCGCCGGCCTGACAGGGCAGAGCGATGGTAACCCGCTGATCCAGACCCTGCCGCACCGCCTCATCCCAGAAGGCCGCCATGCGCCGTGGCCCAAAAGGGTGTTCGTTGCCAAAGCCATAACGCGCCAGCGCCTCACCGATATACACCAGTGTTGTGCTTTTCGTGTCCGTCATCCTTGTTGCCTGCATGTGTCCAGTGTAGCCAAAGTTGTGCTAAGCTGGGCGGCACATCATATATGGAGCTGCGATGATTAAACGACTGAAGAACCTGTTCAGGGATAAGACCGGCAATGATCTTCCCGGCCGGGAACACGATCTTGCCACGACTGTTGCGGCGCTGATGGTCGAGGTGATGATGATGGACGGCCGACTGGATGATGCCGAACATCATGTCATTTCAGCCATGCTGCAACGACGCTTCGATCTTGATGACGGCGAGGTTGACGCTCTTATCACGCGTGCTACAAGCGCTGCGGATAAGGCACACGATCTCTTCCAGTTCACCTCGCGCATCATCAATGGCTATCCCATCAACGAACGCACCGACATTGTGCGCGAGCTGTGGCGCGTGGCCATGGCTGACGGACACGTGGACGCCTATGAGGAACAACTGATTCGACGCATTGCCGAGTTGATTGGTGTGCATCATCAGCATTTCATCAGTGCCAAAATTCAGGCGCGACAGGAGGCTTCATGAGTACACATGTTTACAAATCCATCGAACTGACCGGCTCTTCGCCAGATGGCATCCAGCCGGCTATCGAGAATGCCATTGCCCGCGCCGGGCAGACGATACACAACCTGCGCTGGTTCGAAGTCATAGAAACACGCGGCCATATCGAGGCCGGTAAAATCGCCCACTGGCAGGTCACACTAAAGGCCGGCTTCAGACTGGATGAATAACACGGCCCATGCGTAAGCAGGGCACGGCTTAAGCGACTATACTGGGCCCATGCGCGCACTTCGCAAACAGCTCATCGATCTGCTCACCCGGACTCGCAGGGAGCAACATCTGCACATGCCGGAGCCACGTCTTGCTGCCATCCTCGTCGGCGACCTGCTGAATCTGCTGCTCCAGCCTGCCGAGCAACGCACCTCAATGCACTGGCACAGTATCACCCACGACAACCTGCACCGTCATGTCTTCACCATTCGCTGCCCCGATCAGGCCTTCTACCTCGATGCAGTCAAAGGCTATCTGGCCAGACGCAACATCCAGCCGCTTGAGCAGCAGGCCGTCGTGTTTCGCCTGCAGCGCGATGCAGCCGGTCGGGCGCAAAGCATCCTGCAGCCGGACAAGCACTACCCCGACAATGCCATGTTTATCGCCGTGCATGTCTCTGCCACCACCTCCCCCGATGCCGAGCCGCTGGCCCGCGATCTCGATGCCGTACTCAGGGCTGTGGATGCTTCGGTGCGCGATTTCCCTGCCATGCACAAGGCACTGGACGACATGGCGAACCTGCTGGCGAAGGGTAAACCGGAATGCGCCGAACTGCTGCGCTGGCTCAATGCCGACCGCTATATCTGCTTCGGCCTGATCCCCGAAGAAGAACGGGAAGAAGAAACCTTGCCGGCCGGCCCGCTTGGCGCCTTCCGCAACCGCGCTGTCCTGCATCGTCTGGCGCATGGCCTGAACGAGGAAATTGCATCGCTTACCCCGACCAGCCGACAAGGCCTTGAGTGGCTGCATACTCCTGCCTGCCAGCATTTTCTGTACAGCGGAGTCCCTGTCGAACTGGTGCGCATCAGCTGGAAGGCGCCCAATGGATTGCGCAGCGCGCTGCTGCTCGGCTACTTCTCGCGCAGTGCGCGCTATGCCAATGCCAGTCAGGTGCCGCTGTTGCGCCAGCATTGGCAGGAGTTGCTGCAACAACCGCTGATGATCGAATCGGCCTTTTATCGGCGCGAAATCCGCACCCTGTTCGACCGCATGCCCAAATCGCTTCTGCTGGCTGTTCCAGCGCGCCAATGGCTTGCGCCTTTAAAGACTTTTTCCGACCTGACCGGACTGGTGCAAACACACGCCATGCTGTTCACGCCGCAGCCGGGAAGCATGCAAATAATCGTCGCCTGCCTGCCTGCCGACCGCTTCGGCCCCAATGTTCTGGCCATCATCGAGCAGCATTTGGCGGCACTCGGGCTCCGCCTGCGCGGCCACGACTCCTTCGGTGCCGGCAGCCACCGCATCGTCATTCTGGCCTGTACCGGATCTGCAGTGAAAAGTGCACAGGTGGCTGCTGCCGTGCAGGAATCGGTTATCTTCTGGAAGGACCGGGCCAGAACGCATGTGCTGCGCAACGCCAAGCAGCTGAATGTGCCGGATGCCCTGGCCCGCCTGCTACGTCTGCCGCCGGTTTACCAGAATATCTTCCCGCCGGAACAGTTTGCCGATGATATCCGGTCCCTCGACTGGGTGGCGCAATTTCATCGTATCCGCGTGCATGCGCGACCTGCCGAAGACGGTGTCGACATCCATATATTCGCCCCGGAGGCACTGCCACTCGGCCACGTGGTATCCAGCATACAATCCTTCGGCCTGACTGCGATGCGTGAAGCTGTGGTCGAATTCAGCGAAAACGGCTCTTCCCTGTATCTGAGCAGCCTCACCTGCCGCTATGCACGCGCGCTCAGTCGCGATGCCATCGGCAGACTCAATCTGGCGCTGAATCAGGTATTCAACGACGAGGCCGAAACTGAAGCCATCAATACGCTGGTGTTGTCTGCTGCGCTGGATATCCAGCAGGTCGCTGTGCTGGCCACCTTGCGCAATCATGTGGTGCAACTTCTGCCCGATGCAGCCCCGCTGATGATGACCGACATGCTCAACCGGCATCCCGAGACATCCGCCAGGCTTTACCGCATGTTCGAGGCGCGCCATCGACCTGCCATGCCGGGAAGCTACGTGGCACAGGCCAGACTGGATTTTGATAAATCGATGGAGTCTGTCACCAGCCTGACCGATGACCGCTGGTTCCGCGCCCTGGCCGAACTGGTAGAGGCCGGCCTGCGCACCAATGCCTATATTCGCGCCGCGGCCGAACCTGTGGCCATCAAGATTGACCCGCAGCTTGTCAGCTATGCACCGAAGCCTGTCCCTCATCGGGAAATCTTCGTGCATGGTGTGCATGTCGAGGGTGTACATCTGCGCGCCGGCCCCATTGCCCGCGGAGGCCTGCGCTATTCCGACCGGCCGGCCGATTTCCGCACCGAGGTGCTGGAACTGATGGCTACGCAGACGGTGAAGAACGGGCAAATCGTGCCGACCGGCGCCAAGGGCGGTTTTGTGCTGCGCAACCGTGAGCATCCCGATGAGTCCTTTGTGCAAGAGCAATACCGCAACTTTATACGCAGCCTGCTCAGGCTGACCGACAACATCGTGGATGGAGTACTGTGCCCACCGTCCGGTATCAGGATTGCCCCGGCGGATACCAACGATCCCTATCTGGTTGTGGCAGCCGATAAAGGGACAGCACGCTATTCCGATCTGGCCAATGGGGAGGCCCTTGCAGCTGGATTCTGGCTGGGCGATGCCTTTGCCAGCGGCGGGCGTCACGGCTACGACCATAAGGCCATCGGCATTACCGCACGCGGCGCATGGGTGTGTGCCGCCCAGCACCTGGCAGGTCTCGGACGTGATGCCTATAACGACCCCATCCTCGCGGTCGGCATCGGCGATATGGGCGGCGATGTATTCGGCAACGGCATGCTGCTTAATGCGCATATGCATCTGCTCGCCACCTTCAACCATCAACATATTTTCCTCGATCCACAGCCCGATTCGGCTTCGGCCTTTGCCGAGCGCAAGCGGCTGTTCGATGCGCGCTTGGGCTGGGGCGACTACAACGAGACCTGCATCAGCGAAGGCGGCGGCGTATTCAAACGCTCTGCCAAGCGCATCGCCATTTCTTCCATGGTGCAGCAGGTCTTGGGTATTGAGAGCGATTCCCTGTCCGGCGAGGCACTGATTCGTGCCATCCTGTGCGCCCCGGTGGATATGCTCTACAACGGCGGCATCGGCACCTATGTACGTGCCAGCCATGAGCGTGATGTTGAGGTACGTGATCCGGCCAATAATGCAGTACGCATCGCGGCCACCCAGTTACAGGCCAAGGTTGTCTGCGAGGGCGGCAATCTCGGCCTTACACAGGCTGCGCGGCTGGAATATGCCGCAGCAGGCGGCTGCATCAATACCGATGCAATCGACAATTCCGGCGGCGTGGATATGTCCGATCACGAGGTGAATCTGAAAATCCTGTTTTCAGCCGCCTGTGCAGCACTGCCTGCAAGGCGCCGCAACCATCAGTTACGCGGGCTGTCTGAGGCTGTGACCCGGCAGTGTCTGCGCAATAATCTGATGCAGTCGCGCTCCCTGACTCTGGCTGCAATCGAAGTCGCGGAACATCCGGCACGCCTGCGCCGCCTGCGCGATGTGTTGCTGGGCGAGGGTCGCATCAGCGCGCAGACCGATCCCGGCATCGACGATGCGGCCACACTTGCCCTGCGTCCACAGCTCTCCGTACTGCTCGGCCACGAAAAAAACCGCCTGCACGAGCGCCTTGCAGACTGCTGCTTCCCTCTGCAAAACTGTTTCAGTGACACCCTGCTCAAGGGCTATTTTCCACCTGTCATCCGCCGCCGCTTTGCCGATGCGATCAGCTCCCATCCGCTGGCCGATCACATCATGCACACCATGGCGGCCAATCACGTAGTCAACCACATCGGCCTTGGTTCGGTGCACCATCTGCAAAGCCTGTTACAGCATCCGGCCGGCGAGGTAGTCATCGGCCTGCTTTCCGCCGAGTACCTGCTCGATGGCGAAGAATTGCGCCGTAGCATCTGGCGGGAAGGCCTTGATCACGGCACCGCCTGCACCATGCAGCGCCGCTTACAGGAATTACTGATGCGCTTCGCCGAGGACCTGCTGCGACTGTGCCCGGTTAATGATATGGATGAGAACTGGTTGCGCACCCATCGCACCGCCCTCCGGCGTTATGCCCGCACCCAGCTTGCCGGGGGCGAGGCAACGCTTGCTGCACGCTTTTCCGTCCTGCCGGAACTGGCACGCAGCGCTGTTGCACTACACCTTTCCGCCAGCTTGAAACTCCCGCTGACGCGCGCCCTTGCTGCCAGCAAAGCCTGCCATGACCTGCTGCCGCTGCAACACATGCAGGCCGCCCTGCGCACACCGGCATGGAGCGACGATCTGGCCCATGAGCTGCGCCGCGAATGGCTGCACCGCCTGAGCCTGCTGCGCACCAGCGCCATCCGCCAACTGCTGCAAAGCGGCCACCGCAACCTGAATAAAGCTGGCCTTGAGCTGTGGTCCGCGCACCGCCACTGGCCTGGACTGCACGCACTGCGCCAGCGTAAACCGGGGGAAGAAATGGAGCGCATGGAGCTTCTCCTGTTCCTCACCCGCTGTGAATCCCTGCTATCGGAAAACACGCCTCAGACATAAATCATTTTGGAATGAATCGAGAAACATCCTCCGCATCAGTCATCGCTAATAGATAGAGGTAGTTTGATGTTAGCCGAAAATATCATCGGCCGGCATTAGAGAAAAATTACAGCCCTTGTTTAGCTGCTTGCATGCACGTCAAACAGGCGGGCATGGTCGTCCAGCGCATAGCGGTCCGTCATACCGGCAATATAGTCGGCAATGACGCGCGCCCTTTTGGATTCGCCTTCCACAGCAGCCAATCGTTGAGCAGGCCCCGGAGGGAGCATGGCCGGATTGGATTGATAGGCCTGGAAAAGATCATGAATCACCCGGGTAGCCTTGGCCGCCATGCGGGCTACGCGGTAGTGCTGATACATATTACGCATCAGAAAGCGTTTCAGCTCAGTATTCATATGTCGCACCGGATACGAGAAGGCAACCAGCGTTGTTTCGCAGTTGCGCACGTCCTCCAGTGATTTAATGTTATTGTTCTTGATACGCAATGTGGTTTCCTCAATGGCATCAACAATCAGAAAGTTCATCATGCGGCGGACGGTTTCACAGACAGCCATGCGTGTCGGAATATCGCCGAGTTCTGCCAGCACCTGTTCATAATTGATGATGAACATCGGCACCTCGGAGAGGCTCTCAAGGTTAAGAATGCCGGCACGGAACCCATCATCCACATCGTGATTATTGTAGGCGATTTCATCGGCCAGATTGCCAAATTGAGCTTCCAGCGTGGCCTGCTCATGCAGGTTGTAGGCAAATAGATCGGCATTTTTCGGTATGTCATGCGGCGACCTGTGTTTGACAATGCCCTCACGCATCTCGTAACTCAAATTCAAACCAGGGAAAGCCGAGTAGCGCTGTTCCAGTTCTTCTACCACCCGCTGTGACTGGCGATTGTGTTCAAAGCCGCCATAGGGTTTCATGACATTGTTCAGTGCATCCTGCCCGGAATGGCCGAATGGCGTATGGCCGAGATCGTGAGCCAATGCCACACCCTCGGCAAGGTCCTCGTGCAAGTGCATGGTGCGGCAGATGGAGCGGGCAATCTGCGCGACCTCGATGGTGTGGGTCAAACGCGTGCGATAATGGTCGCCCTCATGATTAACAAACACCTGCGTTTTGTATTCCAGGCGGCGAAAGGCAGTGGAGTGAATAATGCGGTCGCGGTCGCGCTGGAAGATATTGCGGGCACTTGATTCCTCTTCCGGGTAAGTGCGGCCACGCGATTGCGTTGAGCGGCAGGCATAGGGGGCAAGGGTGTCTTCGTAATCAGGCAGCTTCATGCTTTGGTCTGTGCCAAGTTTGCGGATTGCATCATGGCGACAGCCTCGCGAGCAGCAGCCCTAGGGTCAACCGCCTGCAAAATGGGCCTTCCGACAACCAGATAATCCGCTCCCTGAGCAATGGCAAAGGCGGGGTCGGCAATGCGCTGCTGATCGTTTGCGCTCTGCCCGCCCCAACGAATGCCGGGAGTGACAGTAAGGAAATCATGTCCACAGGCCCGCTTGATGGCCGCCGCCTCATGCACACTGCATACCACACCATGCAGGCCAGCCTCTCGGGCCATTTCAGCACGCCTGACAGCCTCGATTTTTGCCTCTACAGCCGGCATCGGATCACTGGTTAATACGGTGACGGCAATCAGCTTCATGTGAGGAAACGAGCGCGCTGCATCGGCTGCAGCTCGCATCATATCAGGCCCGCCGGCAGCATGGATATTGGTCATCTGCACGCCTAGGGCGCCGGCACTGGCCACAGCTTCGGCTACAGTGTTGGGGATATCGTGAAATTTCAGATCGAGAAACACCTTGTGTGTTTGCAACACAGAGCGCACAAGTTCAGGCCCTGCGGCAACAAACAGGCGCAGACCAATCTTGAACCAGCCAATATCTCCGGCAAGTTCGCTTGCCATGGCTTCCGCCTTTTCCCTGTCGGGTAAATCAAGAGCAAGCATCAGACGATTTTTCATGCGATTTCCTTTTCTTTGATGGGGCGCATGCTGCCCCATTCATGGCATTGCGGGCATTGCCAGCGCATATCAACAAACTTTGCACCGCACTCCACGCAGGAATAGTTTTTCTGGGCACTCTGCCACTGACGGCTTGCCCTGGTGAGTGAATCTTCCTCGCCAAGCAGAGCCTTCATATGCAGGCAGGCAGACAGGGTGCGTGGCTCGAAAGCAATGCTCTGCTTGAGCTGTTGTGCTGCCTCAATACCGCGCGCCCCATGCAAGGCTCTGATCCAGGCAATGGCCAGCAATTCATCATGCTTATCTTTCCAACACTGTGCCAAAAAGGCCTGACCATGTGAATCGTAAGCCTTCGGATGCGCCAGCAGGACCGGAACCAGCAGCGGTAAGTAATAAGGAGCGGCGGCATGTAACTGGCGCATGCTGTTCACTGCGGCATCGACATCGCCACGCTTCAAATCGATTTCGGCAAGCAGCAAATGCGCTGCGGCACAGGCTGGCGCTTTCTCAATGGCCTGTTGCACCATGGCCAGTGCACCATCTTCATCCTTGCGCACCAGTTTCTGGCGGGCCATTTCAGTCAGCAGATAGGCATGATGCAGATTGGATGTTGTGCCCCGCACCCGATCCAGCCTTTGCAACAACTCTTCGGCCAGCTCCCATTCGCGCCCCTGTTCACGAATACGCAAGCTCGATTCCAGTGCATGGATATGTCCGGGTTGCAGATCGAGGACACGACCGTACTGCTGCAGGGCACGCCCCAGCAAACCACCAGCCTGAAAGTCCACAGCCAGGGCAACCTGAGCCTGCATGTGCAAATGCTGAGGGAGATCCGGACGGGCAAGTAAGTTCTGGTGAATACGCACGGCTCGGCCGAATTCCCCCTTGTTGCGGAACATATCACCCAGCGCCAGATAGACCTCAGCCGTTTCCGTCTGCAGCTTGGCCACATGCACCAGCTCTTTCAGGGCCCGGTCAGGTTCATCCGACAACAGAAAATTAATGCCACGCAGCAAAGGTGGAATACGCGCATCTTCCTGCTCTTTAGTCTTGTCGGCCTGAACCTCCTGCTGTTGCCAGAGTATCCAGATGAGCACAGCGCATGCCGCAAGAATTGCGGTCAGAAGAATGGCGTTGGTCATGTTTCGTCTTGCAAAGGCAGATTGCGCAGATTATTGACTTCGGTCTGCAGCAGGCTGTTTTCCTGCCGCAGGCGCTCAATTTCCATTTTGTGCTTACGCCGCGAGAAACTCAGGGAAAGCATGCCGCCACCGAATCCGACAAGAAATGCAATGAAAATTGGCACATAAAGCGGCACTTCGCCGGAAGTAAGATTGGCAAAGCCGACTGCGACATGACCTTCGTTGGCAGCTGCGAACATCGTTGCCAGCGTGGTCAGAATGACCACCAGCAGTGCATTGATCCAGTTCATCTCATTTCTCCTCTGGTGTTCTGCACATTATAGACCATGCGGAGGATGGACAGATTGGTTCAGGAAGCGCTGTCCACCCTGTCACGCAATTCTTTGCCAGGCTTGAATTGCGGCACAATCTTGGCCGGTACGCTAACGCTTGCACCGGTCTTCGGATTGCGCCCCACTCGCGCATCCCGTTCTTTGGTATAGAAACTGCCAAAACCACGCAGCTCCACCCGCTCACCACGGCCCAGTGCATCTCCGATAGCGGTAAGAATATTATTTACCACCACCTCGGCTTCACGTCGGGTAATCTGGCCCTCCAGACTTACAATGGCGTCTACCAGTTCAGACTTTGTCATGCTTTACTCCCCTCTTTCCCACTCCCCTTGACTGTACCCTTATCTTCAACTTTCTCTACGGCCTTTTTTTCAGCCTTGTCGGCTGGCTTTTTTGCAGCTTCAGCGTCTTTCTTTGCAGGCTTGTCTTTTACAACTTCTTTGGCCGCTGGCTTTGCCGCAGCCTTTTTGGCCGGGGCTTTTTCCTGTTTGCTCAACAGCTTGCGCTGCAACTCCAGGGCCAGCGCCGACATCGCCTTGCCACCGGAAATACTCTGCGAATAATTGCGCACAGCATCCTTTTCCTCATCGCGCAGCAACTGGCTGATGGACAATCCGATACGTCTGCGTTTGCGATCAAGTTCGATGACCTTGGCCTCAATGGTCTCGCCGACCTTCAGCTCATCGTGGTCGCGCGGCACTTCCCTGAGTGCCAGACGTGCCACAACCCCTTCCATGACTTCGATCATGGCTGCGCCCTTGGCGATGGAAATCACCTTGCCTTCAACCTTGCGGCCACGGCTGGCGCCATCCATAAAGACTTCATAAGGGTCGCTTTCCAACTGCTTGATACCGAGCGAAATACGCTGGCGGTCGATATCCACGCCCAGCACTGCGCACTCGACTTCCTGCCCCTTCTTGTAATTCGCAATAACCTTGTCGCCCTGCTCCTTCCATGACAGATCGCCGATATGCACCAGGCCATCGAGATCGTCGGTCAGTCGTACAAACATGCCGAACTCGGTAATGCTGCGCACCGGGCCACTGACATGCGAACCGGCCGGATGACCGGCCAACCAGGCCTGCCAGGGGTTCTCTGAGACTTCCTTCAAACTCAGGGCAATACGGCGTTTCGTACCGTCCACCTCGATCACTGCAACATCCACAACATCGCCTTCGGAAACCATTTGCGATGGGTTGGTATCACGCCGTGTCCAGCTCATCTCGGAGCGGTGAATCATGCCCTCAACCCCGGGTTCAAGCTCCACCATGGCGCCAAAATCAAGCAGGCGACGAACGGTTCCGGTGATACGCATACCAGGCTGATAATTGTGCTCCACATTCTCCCACGGATCCGACTGCAGGGCGCGCATGGATAGCGATACCTTGCCGGTAGTCTCATTCATCTTGATGATTTCAGCTGTGATCTTCTGTCCGGCCTGCAAGGCCTCAGATGGATGCTTCAAACGACGCCAGGCGATATCGGAGATGTGCAATAAGGCATCCACACCGCCGAGATCCACGAAAGCACCGAAATCGGTGAGTCGTTTCACTTCGCCGCTAATCTTGTCGCCGACCTTGGCCTTGGCGAAAAACTCAGCCCTCTTCTCCAGCAGAACCTTTTCCAATGGTCGCTTGCGCGACACAACGACATTTTCCGGACGGCGCTCAGCGGTGATAACGACCACTTCAACATCTTTCCCGACCAGTTCGCCAACGTTTTGAGACAGGCTGGTATCGCATTCGGAGCGAGGCATAAAGGCTTCGATGCCGCCAAGTTGCACGCGCAAACCGCCCTTCACTTCCTTGCTTACCTTACCCTGCATGATGCTCTGCTCGTTCAGCGAGGCCTCGATATGTTCCCACAAGGCATTACGCCTGGCAGCGATGACGGAATAGGTGGAGCCGCCACGGTCGCCCGAGTGCTGTACCATAATTTCAATTTCATCACCAACGGCAGGCAGTGCTTCGCCAAGCTGTTCGAATTCGGAGGCTGACACGCGACCTTCATTTTTTCCGCCGACATCAATCATGACGACTTCACGGTCCGCGCCGACAACAATGCCGCGAATGATTTCGCCGCTTGATGCCACAGGCTGCTGACGCAGGGACTCTTCCAGCATCTGGCGGAACAATTCCTCGTCATCCGTTTCAGCTGCCTTCTCTACCTTTGCCTCTTTGACAGCCTTGGCAGGCTTGGCTGCTTTGGCAGGTTTCTCGGCCTTGGCCGGCGCAGGCTGGGCAGCGGCGGCAGCTGGTGCTTCAACGGCGCTCGGGGCGACCTCGGGGCTTGCCGTCTCCGCTTCGGCTGCCGGCGTTACGGCAGGCGCGTCTGTTTCAGGCACGGGGGCGTTGGTGGGTTCGGGCGTATTGCTCATGGGTGGAGGTGTCCTCTGGTTGGCATTATTCGTTTCTGTTCATGTCGCGCATGTCAGGTTTTTTCTATCAGTGCTCTGCGCTCCATGATGGAGAGCATGCGATCCACCACTTCATCTATGCGCATGGTGGTGGAATCGATGCAAACCGCATCCCGAGCCTGTTTGAGCGGGGAATGGGTGCGTTCGGCGTCCTGTGTGTCGCGTAACCTGATTTCATTCAGGGTGGCATCAAGGCTAACCTCGGCTCCCAGCCCCTGCAACTGCGACCAACGCCTTCTGGCGCGTTCGCGCAATGAGGCGGTGAGATAAAATTTTGCCTGGGCATCGGGTAAAACCACCGAGCCGATATCGCGACCATCCATCACACAGCCATTCTTGGCGATATCCTGTTGCACATGCAGGAGCCTGCGACGCACCTCCGGCATGGCGGCGACACGCGAGGCGGCTGCGGCAACATCCTCCTGGCGCAATTTATCGCCGATGTTTTTACCTTGCACAAAGATACCGCCGGGCATCCACTGCATATCGCCGAGGCATTCATCCATGCAGGCGAGAACGCCAGCCTCATCCGTGGCTCCGTTCTGCATGCTGCTGTAACCGATAAAGCGATACAGCAAGCCGGTATCGAGTACCGGCAGGCCGACAGCCTGTGCCACCGTCTTGGCAATCGTGCCCTTGCCGGAACCGGAAGGGCCGTCGATGGCAATTTGCAGGCCGGAGATTGCTTTCCACTCACTCATATCCACCACCATCAAACCGAAGCCCAATGCACATTCATACCAATGCTTTGCGCCAGGGGCACAAAATCAGGAAATGACGTGGCAATTGCAGCTGCATTGTTAATGGTGATATCAGCCTCACTGCATTGCGCCGCCACCGCCATCGCCATGGCAATACGGTGATCGCCCTCGGCATCAACCGTGCAGCTTCCGGCAAGCCGGCCTCCGACAATACGTGCCCCGTCCGGAAATTCCTCGATGTTTGCGCCTGCCGCAATCAGCGCCCTGGCCATCACGGCAATGCGGTCGGACTCCTTGACGCGCAACTCTTCAGCCTCGCTAAGCAGAAACTCGCCATCAGCCAGGGATGCTGCAGCAAAGAGCGCCGGAAACTCGTCAATGGCATCGGGCACATCGGCCGGATTCACCTTCAGGCCGTGCAGTGCTGTGTAAACGGCTTGAATATCGGCGACGCTCTCTTCACCCACCTTAGCCTCGTTTACCAGCCTCAACTGCCCACCCATACCTGCAAGTATCCTGCTCCAACCATTGCGCAGCGGATTCATCCCCACCTGTTCAAGCGTCACATCCGAACCAGGAACGAGTGTTGCCGCCACAGCAAAGAAGGTCGCTGAGGATGGGTCGGCCGGAATATGAATCGGAGCTGCGGGCGCGGTCAGCTTTCCAACAGGGTTGAGATGGATCACGCCATCCACATCAACATGCACAGGCTGGCCGAAGAGCGGCAACATACGCTCGGTATGATCGCGGGTCGGGCGCGGTTCTTTCACGGTGGACTCGCCTTCGGCATAGAGAGCTGCCAGCAATACGCACGACTTCACCTGCGCGCTGGCGACCTCGGAAACATGATGGATCGCTTTTAAGTTCCCACCCCGAACAGTCAGGGGCAACAGGTTGCCACTATCGCTTCCATCAACCGTCGCGCCCATGCGTCGCACCGGATCGGCCACCCGTCGCATCGGTCTTTTGCACAGCGAAGCATCGCCGGTCACGGTAGATGCGAAGTCCTGACCTGCCAGCACGCCGGTCATCAAGCGAACGCAGGTTCCAGAGTTGCCGGCATCAAGCATGCCTGCTGACGGCTTGAGCCCGTGCAGTCCGACACCGTGAACCCTGAGCGAGGTCTTGGCGCTGTTCAGCCATTCTATGCGCACGCCCATATCGGCAAACATCTGTGCTGTCGCCAGATTGTCTTCACCGGGCAAAAAGCCGTGAATCTCGGTTACACCATCGGCCAGGGATGCGAGCATCACAGCGCGGTGCGACATGGACTTGTCACCCGGCACGTTAACGCGCCCGGCAAGCGCCCCTTTGGCCGGTCCGGCAATCAATGTTCCGCCGATGTTCACGCCCCGCCCCCTTGCCTGGCGAGCCACGCATCGCGCGCCTGTTTGGCTGCCTCGAATTCATCCAGCAGTTTGTCTCCATCCTGCTTCTCAAGCGACAGGCGCAGGATTTCCAGCTCCTCTTGCAGGGCCACGATTTTTCTAAGCAAGGGTTCGCGGTTGCATATGGCGATATCGCGCCACATATACGGGCTCGATGAGGCGATGCGGGTGAAATCGCGGAAGCCGCCAGCGGCAAACTCAAAGGGGTCGTAGCCACCAGCTTTCTGTCGATGGACGGCATTGACCAGAGCAAAGGCAGCAACATGCGGCAGGTGGCTTACACCAGCCAGTAGATCATCATGCGTGGCAGCATCCATCTGCACCACGCGACTGCCAGCGATCTGCCACATACCTTCCACGATGCTCAGTGCGGCAGGGTTCGTGGACTTAAGCGGCGTCAGGATGCAGGTACGACCATCATAGAGCTCGACAAAGGATGCCTCCACTCCGGATTGCTCGGTACCGGCAATTGGATGCGCCGGGACAAAGTTTTCTCGATTTTTCATGGCACGGTTTGCCACATCTATGGCATGTTGCTTGGTGCTGCCCGCATCGGTAACGATCGTGCCAGCCCCCAAAGAATCTGCCATGGCTTTGAACACCTGATCATACATCCCCATCGGCACGGCGATCAGGACCATGTCGGCATCTTTTACACCTTCAGCGATATCCTGCGTCCAGGCATCCACCACGCCGAGATCAAGGGCACGCTCCAGATTTTCGCGTCCGCGCCCGACACCTGTGATGTGGCTGACTGCTCCGGCACGGCGCAAGGCACGGGCCAGCGAACCGCCGATCAGACCGACACCGATTATGCTCAAACGGCCGATATTCATGCCTGTTCTCCGATGCTCGCCATGATGTCGCTGAGTGTACTCATAAAACTGTCGTTTTCCTGCGGAGTACCGACGGAAATACGCAGCCAGTCGGGCATGCCATAGGGTGCCAGCGGCCGCGGAATGATGCCATGATCTTCAAGTCGCCCGGCAATCAGGCCTGCCTCGGCATGACGCAGCAACACAAAATTGCCATGCGATGGTGATCCGAGCATGGATATCTCGCACAGAAAATCTTCCAGCCTTTGACGCTCGCTCAAGGTCTCCGTCACTGTTTCGCCAAGCCATGCGGTGTCGCCCAGCGCGGCCAGTGCGGCCTGCTGAGCCAGCAGATTGACGTTAAACGGCTCACGGAAGCGGTTGATCTGGGCCAGCAACGCTGCATCGCCAACAGCATAACCGATGCGCAAGCCAGCCAGACCATAGGCCTTGGAAAAGGTGCGGCAGATAACAAGCCCCGGGTGATGCAGTCGGCCCATGCTGTCGACTTCAACCCCGTGCACAAATTCATGATAGGCCTCATCAAGCACCACGATCACGTCGCGTGGCAAGGCATCGAAAAAGGTTTGCAGGGCAGCTTCACTTAGCAGACTTCCGGTGGGATTATTCGGATTGGCAATACACACAAGCTTGGTGTTGGCGTTGACGGCTTGCAGCATGCCTTCCAGATCGTGCGTCACCCCATCCTGTTCGGGAACAGCAACACCTGTTGCGCCGGCAGCCGTGGTGGCCAGCGCATAAACGATGAAGCCACGCGCTGCATAAATCACCTCATCACCCGGGCCGGCAAAGGTGCGGATAATCAGCTCCAGCACCTCGTTGGAGCCATTGCCGGGCAGGACTTGTGCGGGTGAAACGCCATGGCGTGTTGCCAGCGCCTGTTTAAGCTGAGTGCAGTCACCGTTCGGATAGCGATGCACACCTGCTGCGGCTTTGCGAATGGCCTCAACGGCGGCGGGGGCGGGGCCGTAAGGGTTTTCATTGGAGGCAAGCTTAACGGCGTGGCTCAAACCCTTTTCGCGCAGCAACTGCTCCACCGGTTTGCCCGGAATATAGGGATGCAAACGTGCGCATTGCGCCACACAGCGGCTGCTCCAATCAACGGTAGTCATTTTACAGCCGCTCGGCGACTGGGAAGGAGCCGAGAATCTTGAGGAAGCCATCCGGCATCTTACCGATATCGCCAAGCGCTGCCGCCACTTCGGCATCCTGCCGATGGCCATGCAGATCAACGAAGAAAACATACTCCCAAAGATTCTTGCGCGACGGACGCGATTCGATGCGGCTCAAACCAATGCCGCGATTGTGAAAGGGTTCCAGTAGATCATGCAGCGCACCGGGTCTGTCTGTGGTGGACATAACCAGTGCGGTCTTGTCCTTACCGGATGGCGGCGAATCATGCTGTCCTATGACCAGAAAGCGCGTGGTGTTGCCATGATGATCCTCGATATTGGAGGCCAGTATTGGCAGGTCGTAGCGCTCGGCCACCTCTTTCGAGGCAATGGCCGCTGCATGCGGATCACCCGCGATTTTCTCGGCTGCAGCGGCAGTCGAATCAGCCTCTTCGAGGCGCGTGTTGGGTAAATGCTTTTGCAGCCATTTGCGACACTGACTGAGCACCTCGGACTTGGTGTACAGCACCTCGATTTCATCCATCCGGCAACGGGCCAGTAGATGATGGTGGATGCCAAGCAACACCTCGGCGCAGATGGAAACATTGCGATCGACAAAAAGATCCAGTGTGTGGGTAACGGCACCCTCGAAGGCATTCTCAACCGGCACAACGCCATAAGTGACGCGACCGGCTTCCACCTCGTCAAAGATTTCATCGAAGTTGCGACAGCCCAGATAGCTGGCCGTGGAGCCGAATTGCTTGCGGGCAGCGGTGTGTGTAAAGGTGCCTTCAGGCCCCAGATAGGCAATACAAAGCGGTTGTTCGAGTGAGAGGCAGGCACCGATGATTTCGCGGTAGATGCCATGCAGGGCGGCATCCGGAATACGTCCGGCATTTTTCTTCTTCAGACGACGGATAATCTGGGCCTCACGGCTGGGGACATAATAGGCAGTTTCACCGCCGGCCTTCTTGCGCCGACCAACCTCGGCGGCCAGTTCAGCCCGCTGATGGATTAAAGCCAATAATTGTTCATCGACATTGTCGATCTGCTGCCGCAAAGCGTCCAGCGAAGCCGTGTCCTGCATATCTTTCATGATGCTGGAAGCTACCAAGCCGGGGGCGGAACTCAATGCGCGGCTAACAGAGCTTCATCAGGCCCTTGAGCACCATGTCGGTGTGGCTGACGATGCCGATAATCTCGCCTGTGCCATTAACCACCGGGGCACGCGACAACCCAAGTCTGGCAAACAGGGCGCTGGCGTGCCGGATGTTCATTTCCGGGTTGATAGTGACCGCCGGCTTGGTCATCACCTCGTAAAGACTGACCCGATCCGGAGATTTGTTTGCCGCCAGCACATATCGGGCAATATCGGCCAGCACAACAATACCGTATTCATCATCCTCGTGGCGCTTGTCGACAATCACACACTTGGTCTCAACATGGTGCATGTGTTCGAGCACCTCGCGCACAGTGGAAAGTCCGTCCACCAGATCAAACTTTTCCTTCATGACCTCGCGCACACGTATAATTTTCCGTTCGCTCATCATATTTCCTCCTCCACCTCTTCAGAAATGACCTCAATCTGACTCCTGAGGCCAATCGTATCTTCAACATCAAGCTGAAAGGCTAGCCCACTGCCAGGGTTGTCTTCGAAACCGCCGATAGCAGCGATATGCTCCAGAACCTGCCGGCTCAGGTGCTCCTCGACGATGAACATCAGCATGTCGCGCTGTGCCTCCAGATTCATGCCAAAGAATGTCTTTTTCGGTTCCAGCCCTTCGCCGCGTGCGGCACCAACCACCGTTGCCCCGGTAGCTCCGGCTTCACGTGCAGCCAGCATGATGTCCTTGGTCTGCCTTTCGTCCACCAGTGCAATAATCAGTTTGAAATGCATCTTACCCCTCCTTGTCTTGCTTGTTTGATTGTCGTGCCTGCCAGCTCGAAAACTGGGCATAGGCGAGGACAGTTATAATCGGGAATACGCTGGCGAAAGCGATCAGGCCGAAGCCATCCAGCACCGGGCTGCGGCCCGGTATGGTACTGGCCAGGCCGAGGCCGAGCGCCGCCAGCAAGGGCACGGTAACAGTCGAAGTTATCACACCACCGGAATCGAAGGCCAGCGGGACAATCATCTTCGGCGCACGCACGGTTTGCAGGAGTACCACCACATAAGCCACGACAATATACACCCACAGAGAGGTTCCGCTAACGATGCGGAAACAGCCGATGGTCACGCCAATGGCCACCCCCATAGCCACGGCCATGCGCAGGCCGAAGGCGGGAATGGCGCCACCCGAAATATCCTCGGCCTTGAGCGCAACGGCGATCAGCGCAGGCTCAGCCACCGTGGTGGCAAACCCGATGGAAAAGGCAAACACATATACCCAAAAGTAGTCCTGCCACAGGTAGGTCGGTGTCTGCCCGGCAGCATAGAGAAACTCCGGGGCAGTCAGTTGTCGAGCCATGGCGTCGCCAAGCGGAAAGATGGCTTTTTCAAGCCCGACCAGAAACAAGGTCAGGCCAATCACGACCATGAACAAGCCGATAAGGATACGGTCAAAATTAACCAAAGGCCTTTTGAGTACAACGTACTGAAAAAAGAAAAGCGTCCCGATGATGGGCGCGACGTCATCGATGGTTGCGCGGAAGGTATCGAAAATATCCAACAGCAGGACCATCATCCAAGCACCACCAGGCCATAGAGCATGACGAACACCATCGGAAGCAGTGAAGCAAGTGCTATCAGGCCAAAACCATCGAGCACCGGGTTGCGCCCCTGAATGGAGGAGGCGAGCCCCACGCCAAGGGCCGCGACCAGCGGCACGGTAATCGTTGAAGTAGTTACGCCCCCGGCATCATAGGCAATGCCAATGATTTCGGGGGGCGCGAAGGGCGTCATGATTTCGATGAGCAGATAACCGCCAATAATGAGATATGGCAGTGGCCAACCGCGCAGGATACGCAGCACACCGATCAAAATGGACAGGCCCACGGACACAGCCACGCTCAGCCTGAGTCCATCGGCATAGGCTTCCCGGGAATCGCCATCCATTCCGATAAGGGATGCCGCAGCGGCTACGTCCGCGGCCTTGGCTGCAATGGCAATCAGCGCCGGTTCGGCAATGGTTGTGCCAAAGCCAAGCAGAACGGCAAACAGCAACAACCATGACACGCTCCCCTTAACGGCAAAGGCATGTGCCAGATTCTCACCGATGGGAAACAGGGCGTTTTCCAGCCCCTGAACAAATAGTGCCAGACCAACAAGCACGCAAAGAAAACCGACGATCATGCCGCCGATATTCGGAACAGACTGTTGCAGGACGAGGGTCTGAAAAACGACGATGACAACGATAATGGGGGTGAGGTCGCGCAAGGCCCCCAAGAGTGGGCGCACCATCTGGTGCAGGGATACAAGAATGCTGTTCATAAATACTTACATGGCCGGAATATCGCTCGGCACGGCCGCCTTTCGTATGCAGGTAACATACAGCGCAGGCCAACGCTGGGCGGTGCCCAGCTCAATCGGAGAGCTTGAGCTGAATCAGCGATGACCTTGCATAATGGCGGCAACCGCTGCCTCAATGGGCAGTGCCTGCTGGGTGCCGCTTTGCATATCCTTGAGCTGCACATGATTCTGGCGCATTTCATCCTCACCGATGACGGCAACAAAACGCGCCTGTTCGCGGTCGGCAATCTTGAACTGCCGTTTGGCAGCACCGCCACCGCAGTGTATCGCGTTACACCCACCGCGACGCAGAGCATCGGCAGTGGCGAGCCCATATCCGGAAACCATGTCGCCAATGGCAACCACGGCCACATCCACAGCATCCGGAGCAGATTCCGGCAGCAGCATGGCAAGTCGCTCCATCCCCATGGCGAAGCCGATGGCCGGGGTAGCCGGCCCGCCCAGCTCTTCGACCAGCCCGTCGTAGCGTCCGCCGGCTAGCACCGTGCCCTGTGCTCCGAGTTTGCGGGTGACGATTTCAAAGGCGGTTCGATTGTAATAATCCAGTCCGCGCACGATGCGCGGATTAACCTGATATGGAACCTGCAGGGCATCCAGACCGGACTTCACGGCTTCGAAATGCCCCTGACATTCGCCACACAGATGCGAGGCCATTTCCGGTGCCTCAGTAAGCTGCGCCTGACAGGCTTCGATTTTGCAGTCGAGGACGCGCAGCGGATTGCTGTCGATACGCGTGTTACAGGTTTCGCACAGGTGTTCACGACGCAGCTCCAGATAGGCGACCAGCTTGTCGCGGTAGGCCGGACGACAGGCCGGACAGCCCAGCGAGTTAATTTCCATAGCCAGTTCGGGGATGCCAAGCTCTTCGAGAAAGGCATGCGCCATGGCCAGTGTTTCGACATCCTCCAGCGGACCCTGCACACCGAACCACTCCACACCGATCTGTTGAAACTGGCGCAAGCGTCCTTTCTGCGGACGCTCGCGACGGAACATCGGACCGATATAAAACCAGCGTTGGGCGCCACTGCGCGTCAGCCCGCCTTGCAGGTAAGCGCGCACCGTGCCTGCCGTACCCTCCGGACGCAGGCAGATATCATCACCGCCACGATCCTCGAAGCGATACATTTCCTTGGCTACGATATCTGTTTCGCTGCCGATGGAGCGCACAAACATCGCAGTCGGCTCCAGCACCGGCAGGCGCACCTCGGAGAATGCGTAGCGGGCGAAAATGCGACGAGCGGTTTCCTCGATATGCCGCCAGCGGCGGACTTCTTCAGGCAGACCGTCATGGATGCCGCGGATGCTGCGAAACTGCGTACTCAAGACTTGCTCTCTCCCTTAGCGGACCGATCAGCGGCCTGCTTTGCGGCACGCGCCTCGACTTCCTGCGCCAGTTGCTCCACCAGATCACCGGACTTGAGCTTGCCGCTCGGCTTGCCATCCTTGTACATCAGGTGCACCGGATAGCCGCCAGTGATTCCAAGACCCGCCTCGCGTGCCTCGCCAGGTCCGTTGACCACGCAACCGATCACGGCCACGTCCATCGGCTCATGGATGTGCGCCAGACGCTTCTCCAGCAACTCGACGGTGCGAATCACATCGAACTTCTGCCGCGCGCAGGACGGGCAGGCAATCAGATTCACGCCGCGGTGGCGCAAATTCAGGCATTTAAGGATTTCAAAGCCGGCGCGAATCTCTTCCTCAGGCTCTGCGGCCAGTGAAATGCGGATGGTATCGCCAATACCGTCGGCCAGAAGCAGGCCGAGGCCGATGGCCGATTTCACCGTACCGCTAAACTTGCTGCCGGCCTCAGTGATGCCGAGATGGAAGGGATAATCCACCACATCTGCCAGCTTGCGATATGCAGCCACCGTCATCGGGATATTGCTGGCCTTAAGCGACACCTTGATGTCGTGGAAGTTCATCTCTTCAAGAATGCGAATATGACCGAGTGCCGATTCAACCATGGCATCGGCACAGGGCTCGCCGTATTTCTCCAGCAGCGACTTTTCCAGTGAGCCGGCATTGACGCCGATGCGAATGGAGATACCGCGCTCCTGTGCAGCCTTGACGACTGTTTCAACGCGGTCGCGACTGCCGATGTTACCGGGATTCAGGCGTAGGCCGTGCACACCGGCCTCGATGGCTGCCAGTGCCATTTTGTGGCTGAAATGGATGTCGGCGATGATCGGCACGTCGACCTGATTAAGAATCTCCGGCATGGCGGCAGCCGATTCAGGATCGGGCACCGAGATACGCACGATATCCGCACCTGCTTCCGCCAATCGTCGGGTTTGGGCGACAGTGGCATCGATATCGGTGGTCGGCGTATTGGTCATCGACTGCACGGCAATCGGGGCATCGCCGCCGATCAACACCTTGCCGACGCTCAACTGGCGGGTTTTGCGCCTGGTTTGGACGATCTGATCACGCATGTCTTTTTTGCCTCTGTTCCGGTTTAATTGTCTGCATCCTTACCCATTACTCTGCAAAATTCTAAAGCGTTCCTGCAGCTCCTGGGCGCGACGAAGACTGTCGGTGTAATCGCGGTTGTCCGGCTGCAATTCGGCCGCCTTGCCCCATTCCTCGACGGCCTTATCCAGTTGCTCGCTCTGAAATGCCATCTGACCAGCCCTGAAAGCCACTTCAGCCTGTTTCTTCAATGTTTTGTTAATGGACTGCAACAGGGCATCAGCCTCATCGCCACCTTCGCGACGATATATCAGCGCATACGAATACGCCTGTATCCACTTGTCCTGCTGCATAAGCTGGTTGATTTGATCTGCCGTGACCTGTTGTGGTGATGCGCTTGCCTTGCTCCGTTGCTGACGGCTTTCCTGCGGAATGCGCAGACCCTTGGGCAAGGCTTCTTTGACCTCCCGCATAAGAAGAGGCCCGTTGTGCGAACCCGGACGTAGCCGCAGGTAGGATTCGGCCTCGACATAGGCTATCTCGGGATGGCCCTCATGCAATTCGCGCTTGGCTGCCCGCCAGGCATTGCGCCCACGCGTCAGCACAAGATCCTGAATACGCTCCTCTTCGCGGGCCATCGGCTGGTCCTTGGGGTCCAGGCCTCTGGGCGGGGAATAGCGGTTCAGAGCATCAAGCAATTGCGCATCTTCCTTGCGGCGCTGTTCACTGAGCTGGTCAATGCGTTTCTGGCGCAGAATCAGGTCAATACGTGCAGCCTGCTGCAACATACTGTCATCGCCGATCCATACAGTCGCGGTTTTCAGATAAAATTCCTTGGCTCGATACAGGGCACCACGTTGCTCTTCTTTTTCTGCCATGCGCCGATAGTGGCGCAGCAGTTGCAGCCGGGCAGGTTCGATTTTTTCCTTGAGTAACTTCTGTGCATCCGGGTAATCCGGTCGCTTGGCATCAGTGCGGATGGCGGCACTTCTTGCCAACATGATGTCACCACTCTCGTAGTAGTGCAGTGCTGTCTTGTAGCTGCCGACTGCGCTGAATGTTACGGTTTTGAGAGCACTCATACCCCGGCCTATGTCGGAGCTCATGTGCTTGCCAATGCCTGAGCCTCCACCACAAGCCGACAGAAGCAGCACCAGCAGAAATGGCAGATGCAAACTGAACAGGGAATTTAATCTAAGCTTGATCAGTAGAGGCAATGCGTTCTCCTTCTGTGTCGGCAGATTGCGGCTTCTTTTCCAGAGTCAAATCGAAGGCCAGCGCGACGGCATGCTGCATGTTCACAATGGCCTTTTTATCCTCGGCAACAAGCCTACCGCAGTTGATAGGCTTTTGAATGCCTTTGATGGATTTCTGTCCAATACTGTCGAAGTTGAAACCCTTGCCGATCTCACCGAATGTGTTCTTCGATAACACAACTTCGCCGCCTGCCCCCAGCCCGGTCATGCGCGACGCCACATTCACCGCATCACCAATCACCGTGTACTCCAGTCGCTCGACAGCACCGATGTTGCCGACAATTGCCTCGCCATGATTGATGCCGACGCGGAACAAGACCTCCGCCCCGTTGCTGTTCATTTCATTCAGGCGCTGGCAGGCAATTGTCATGGCCATGCCGGCCATGGCCGCGTGGCGCACATGCGCCTCGTCTTCATGCGGATGATTGAAAACAGCCATCACTGCATCGCCGATGTATTTATCAACATGCCCGCCGTAGTAATCGATGATGCGATGAAAAAGTTCGAAATGCCGGTTCAACACCTGCACGACCTCTTCACTCGGGGTATGCTCTGAAAAGCTCGTAAATCCCACCATGTCAGCGAACAGAACGGATACCTGCTGGCGATGGCTGACGGGCGCAGCACTGTTTTCGCTGAACATATCGTTAACCAGCTTCGGATTGAGATAGCGGCCGAATACGTCGCGCAATTTTTCTTTGTGCGCCAGTTCGCTGACCATATGGTTGAATTGTTGTCCTGCGTCGCTGATTTCATCATTGCCGCGGACCGGAATGCGCGTACTGAAATCGCCGTCGGCAACATGCCGGGCGGCCATGGCCAGTGCCTCCAGCGGACGACTCATGCGCGTGGCCACCCAATAGGCGGCGATGCTGGCCAATAGAATAACGATAATGGCCACCATCAGGGTTCCGGCAATAAAGCGATTGGCCATTTGTCGCCATTCATCACCGGAGAAGCGCACGGCAATACTGCCGACCCGCGTCTTGGCATAACTCACCGGCTGGACATACCAGAGATCGTCGGAAAGCAGCAGATGTGCGGCAGACTGCGGAGCACTACCCTCGGCCAGTGCAGCAGCCTCCCCGACTTCTCCATAGTCGTGCAGCTCACCGTCAGCGTATTGCACCTGAATGCCCAGCACGGTTGGCACCTTTTCACGAAAGCCGGTGACAATGATGTCGACCTGGGTTTTATCCAGTTTTCTGGCGGCGAGCATAAAACTTTTCACTTCGTCGCCAAGCCGCTCAACCATCACCTTGGCCTGCGCAGACTGGGATTTACGCCATGCCTCGCGCTCCATATTGAGCAGAATCAGGGAAACAATGAGTACGGCCAGCGCGACGGTAACACTGACCAGCGCCATCCAGCGCCAACGGATGGGAAAGCGCATGGTGGCAAGGGTTTGTTTCCATGATAAAAGAAGTTCCGGCAGCGACATCCCGGCAGTCTAGCCCGATTTTCCCCTGAGAACAGACTGCGCAGCAAGAAAAACGGCGGAAGCAAATGCTTCCGCCGTTTTCAGAGGCGCTCCTGCCGAAAGGGGGAGGGAGAGGAGGGAGCGCCCCCGAACTAAGGAAAAATCAGTGGAAGTAGTACTTCACGCCAAGGGTGAACACACTGCTTTCAGCGCCCTGAAATGCGGTTTTGATAGCCGTGGCATTGGTCTTGGGCTTGCTCAGCATATGCATGTATTCCGCATCCAGCGCATAGTTGTCGGCAAGGCGATACTGCACACCAAGGCCGTAGGCATAGCCTGTACGGGTTTTCTTCTGCTTGGCCAAGCCGGTTTCGGTATAGCTGGAACGAAGGGTGGCAACACCGATCAGGGCATAGCCCATCCACTGGTCGTCGAAGTTGTACTTCGGCTTGAGCAAGGCAGCGCCAAAATAGTCGATACGGGCTTTAGCCTGTGCGGCGCCGCCCTGTTTGGAGTTGCCCGATGCGCCGATGCGCAGCTCCGCACCCAGATATTCGGAAAAGTCATCGCCAATCTGCACAAATCCGCCGGTAACAGCCTTTTTGGAAACACCGGTGCCGACATTGAAGGCACCAAGGCTTGCGCCGACATAGGGATCGGATGCAAATGCACTGCCGGAGAAGGCCAGCATCAGACAGAATGCCGAGGCAATTTTGAATGAATGACTCATCGATGAAGCTCCTTGATTTGTAATTGAACGAATCCTGCATGCCGGAGCTGAAATGAACCTGAAAAAATCAGGACAAAAGAATACTGACCTTCAGGCCGTACAAATCGGAAGAGCGGGATAGTTCAATGTTGCCCTCGTATGCCGCCACCATTTCGGAAACAATGGACAGCCCCAACCCATGTCCCGGCTGCGACTCATCGGCCCGGGTGCCGCGAAATAGCAGATGTTCATATTCCTCCGCTTCGATGCCGGGGCCGTCGTCCTCGATGCATATGGAGGTTTTGCGCTGCTCATTCCTTACGCTGCATCGCACTTCTGAGTGGGCCCATTTGCAGGCGTTTTCGAGCAGATTGCCAAAAATTTCCATCATGTCCTCGCGGTCTGCGGGTATCTTCAGATTTGCATCGATCTGCAGGTCGAACATGATGTGCGGAAATACCTGCGCAAGCATTTGGCTCATGTCCCGAATATCCTGTTCAGGGTCGGCCCATTGTCCACCGGGCATGCGGCCAGCCGTCCGGGCACGCACCAGCTCGCGTTCAATGCGTTGCACAATGCGCTCCAGCTGTTCGCCAAGCTGTTGATTATCAGCTGAATCCGGCTGCCGTTGAACAATCTGACGGGCCACTGCCAGCGGTGTTTTCAGGCTATGTGCCAAGTCACCCAAGGCATGGCGCGAACGCTGCAGGCGTTGCTGCATAAGGCGCATCAGGTGATTGATCTCCTCAACCAGCGGCATGATTTCATCAGGGGCAGGCGCATCGATCTGCCCAAGGTCGCCATTTTTCAGACGATTGATCTGCCGCTGTACGCGACGCAGCGGCTTCAGGCTATACCCGATTAGCCACCCCTGCAGAACCATCAGGGCCACGACGGCGGCCACGGCAAATAACAGCAGATGACGCTGGAAGACACCGGTTGAAAATTCGATCGGCAGAATGTTCTCTGCGGTACGTATGGTGATGGTCTGCCCGTTGATCTGGACGGCATTCTGCAAAATCAGCAACCGCTGACCGTCCGGGCCGGGAACATCGTGCATCATGGACTCAGATTGTGGTGGCATCTGTTCGTCCCACAGCGAACGCGAGCGCAGGCTTTCGCCGCCGATATCCAGCTGAAAATAGTGGCCCGAAAAGGGGCGCTCGTAGATACCGGGGATCAGCGACTGACGCAATTCAGGAGCTGCGGGCGGCGTCCATTCCAACGCCGCCAGAATCTGATCCTGATCATGCTGCAGACGGGAAAGCAGATTGCGTTCGCCCAGGTCCTCAACTTCATTGCCGATCATCAGGGTCTGAACAATAAAGAAAAATGCCAGGCTGGCGGCCAGACTCAGGATGAGGCGCTGCCTGAGGGAAACCATCAGTCCTTGTCGCCAAGCAGATCGGGATCAAGATAATAACCCTGTCCGCGACGGGTGCTGATAACATCCTTGTCGATTTTCTTGCGCAGGCGGCTGATATAAACCTCAATCACATTGCTTTCTTTTTCAGCATCGAAGTCATAGACATGCTCAAGCAGGTGCGAGTTGGAGCAGACCTTTTTAGGATGCAACATCATGTAGCGCAGCAGTCGAAACTCGATACCGGTCAGCTCGATGTCGCGCCATGTATCCGCCTCTTTCCATTGGGCGGACTGACTGCCTTCATCCAGTCGCAGGCGCCCGATTTCAAGGCCGGAGACAACGACCCCTGCCGAGCGCTTGACCAGTGCCTGCAAACGGACGGCAAGCTCCTCGATATGGAAGGGCTTGGTCAGGTAATCATCGGCCCCCTTGCGGAAACCATCCACCTTTTCATGCCATGCACCGCGCGCGGTGAGAATCAGTACCGGGGTTTTGATGCCCTTGGCGCGCCACTGTTCCAGAATGCTCAAACCGGGAAGGTCGGGAAGACCGAGATCCAGAATGATGATGTCATAGGGCTCGCTTTCTCCCATGAAAGCACCATCCACACCTTCATGACAGCTATCCACAGCGAAGCCGCGCCGGGAGAGCTCGCTGGTTAACTCCTTGTTCAGATCTCGATCATCCTCAATCAGCAGCAAGCGCATCAGTCTTCCCTGTCCACCGAGAGTATTTTGCCATTTCTGGCATTGACCTTGAGGGTACGCACAACCCTATCCTCACCCAGCAATTCCATTTCATAGATCACCCGCCCTTTTTCCTCTTCAAGCTCAACCTCAAGCAAGGTTCCGGGGTATTGTTTCTCCACCTCCTGCAGCAGTTGCGAAAGAGGCATGATGCTTGATGTGCTACGCAGTTCACGCACCCGGTCCATATCGTCGGCCAGGCTGCTCTGCGGAGCAAGGGTTAATGCGAGTGCGAACAGGGCAAAACTCGCCGCAAGACAGGATAATATCCTGCATCGTTTCAAGTCTTCAGCCCTGCTCGCACACATCTCGCAGACCTAATCTTCCCAGCTTGCGAAGCCGGGGATGCGCACTGCATCTTCATCGAAAGAGCCCTTTTCCGCACCACCATGGCAACTGGCGCAATTGGCGAAGGAACGCACCTTGGGATTGTCCCTGACCATGCGTGCAGGGATTTCATCGTGTTTGCGTATAAAATAACCTGTTTCGGAGATACGCAGCGGGCTTGCATCCGCCTTGATGGAGCGCAGGAAGCTGGTGCTGAAGCGGTTGGGTAGATGATCAGCTGCGTGGCCGCGCAGATAGTTCTCGATGCTGACACGTGTTGGCTCATCCAGCTTGGCGTTCTCACCAAAATGGTCACCAAGCGAGCCCATGATCTTCACCCATGAACGCTCGGGAAGAAAGCCGGGCTGGTAGGCAAAATGACAGGCCGAACATTCGGCTGCATAGAGTTTGTTGGTCACCACAGCGACACCGGTTGTCTGGCCCCAGCTGCCGGCCTTGCCTCCTTCGGATTTGTTCTTGCTTCCGCCTTCGTTCCATTTGTCGCTATCGCTCCAGGCCAGCGTGCCCATCGACAGGGTGATGCAAGCGGCAAGCAGCAGCATGCCCCAGAAGCGATTGAGTTTAGATGTTGGTTTCATTGTCATCTCCTTTGAGAGTATTTTATTTTGATTGGATGAAGGCAAGGAAATCCGCCTTCTCCTGTGCTGTGCAGTCACGTCCGATGGTCCATTCGCAGTTGCGCCCGAACCACTTTTCAATCTTGGCCGGATCGGTCAACCGCTCGGGATTGACGCTCGGGGCCATCGGTTCAATGCGCTTGGCCGTACGCACATGTTCTCCTGCGAGACTCAGGTTGCTGCCATGACAAGTGGCACAACTCACCATCTTTTGCATATTGGCCTGCATATGCTGTTCATTCCATGCTGCCATGCCGCGCGCGGCATCGGCTCCCTTTGCGCCCTGCTGTTCGTACTGGGCAATCTGCGCCTGCACCACTGCTTCAGCAGCCTGTGCGCCGCCAGCAAGCAGTAGCATGGGTATCAACCAGAGATGTTTCATTATTGTACCTCCTTGAGGGCTTTTTTTCCGCTAATCATGGCGGCCGTGAGATTGCTTCTTTGTAACACACTCTCCACCGCGACTCCGGCCAGATGCACTGCGATGAGAATTTGAAGAGCATGGAAGCACCAGTGGTGAATCTGCTGCACCAGCCACTCTGTATCTGAACTCACTCCGGCTGCCCAGCCAGCAAACGGACCAATTCCCATCTGCAGGGCCATGAGCAGCATACCGCTAATACCGAGGACGAACAGGGCAAGCAGCAGGATATAGATCATCAGGCTGCCGATCGGTGTGTGCCCAGCATACTGGCGGGCATGCAGACTCAGCAGTTCGCCGAGGTGCTGTTTAATATTGTGCAGCGACGGACGGAAAGCCGCGAACAGGGCATGATGCTCGCCGGCAAAACCCCAGATCAGGCGGAAGAGCAGCAGGCCGGGTATGATGCTGCCGGCCAGCAGGTGTAGCTGGATGTTGTTCCCTTCGCTCCACCATGCAGTGGCGAAGGCGGCAACCAGCAACCAGTGGAAGCTGCGCAGCAACGGGTCCCAGACCTCGATTTGTGTGCTTTGCCTTTGCATGTGCGGAACGATAATAGATAGAACTGAAATAAACCTGAAAGAATTACGTGATTAGATTGTGCGCTTGCAGATGGATTATCGGCACTCGCTACCGCACACCCTTTTCCTTCCCTGAGCCTTGGCGTCATACAGGTGGACATCAACTTCATGCAGAAGCGCCTCAATGCATTCGCTCACCGCCTGCTTATCACCCCGACCCTTATAGCTGGCAACACCGGCAGAAAAACTGACCTGGATATCCTGGCCATCGGGCAGGCGAATCGGAGTTTGACACACATGCGCCAGCCAATGCTCCGCGGCCAGCACAGCGGCCGCATTGTCAGTGTGCGGCAGCAACAGGATAAATTCCTCACCGCCCCAACGGCCGATAATATCGGCATCGCGGATACATGCCTGTAAGGATTGGACAACGCCTTTAAGCACTGCATCGCCGGCCGGGTGGCCATAAGTGTCATTGATGCTTTTGAAATGATCAAGATCAAGCAGTGCGATGGAAAAGGGCAGGTTGTAGCGGGATGCCTGTGCCACGGCTTCCCCGAGCAGGGTCTGAATGTGGCGCCGGTTATATATACAGGTTAAGGCATCATGGGTTGCCTCATAGCGCATTTGATCTCTTGATTCCTTAATCCTGTTGACCATACGCACGATAAGCTTCGCCTGCAGGCCTCCGATGACACCATCCACCCCGGGTGTTTCAGCCATAGCACGATCAATCTCTTCATTGCCGGTCAGATTAAATACGAGGCAGGGCTTGCAGGCCTCGATTGCGCTATCGATGTCGGAGAATACAGGGGTCTGCAGCTCACGGGCCAGCATAAGCCCTTTGCTATCAGATCTGGAATCAACCACACCGACGACATTAGCCAAGGTTTCATCATGAAGCATCTCCAGGACGTCCGTACCGCCCTCACCTGCCCCGAGGATCAGTACGCGTTGTGGATGCTCTTGCAAGTGTTTCACGACATTCTTCATGTAACAGTACTTTCCTCCACCCGGCAGATTGCATTACATGCTTCATCGCCAGCCTGCATGCAGCTAGACTCTGGCACGTTCAAAGGAGAAAAGCATGCCGCTGGATTCAGCACAAAAGAAAAAACTGAAACAGGCCGCCCACCATCTGAAGCCGCTCATTCGAGTCGGCCAGAAGGGCATGACCGATTCACTGGTCACGGAAACCGATGCCTGCATTGAGCGCCACGAGTTGATCAAGGTGCATGTTGCAGCAGGCGAGCGGGATGAGCGCAGCGCTTTGGCGACTGAATTGGCTACCAAAATCGGTGCTGATCTGGTGCACAGTATCGGCAAGGTATTCATCCTGTATCGCAAGAAGAAAGACGAGGCGTGAACCAACAAACTGACTCGGGCCGCGCAAGCGCCATACGCGCTGCCCTTGAGGATGCTCTTCAACCCGAGTTTATAGAGATTGAAGATCAGTCTGCACAGCATGCCGGGCATGCCGGTGTGCGCGGTCATGGCGGCGGGCATTTTGCCGCGCATATCGTTGCCGCCTGCTTTGCCGGAAAGTCGCGTATAGCACGGCATCGCATGGTGCATGCAGCCCTGGGCGATGCCTTTAAGGATGCTATTCACGCCCTGTCCATTCGCGCCGAAACACCGGAAGAAGCCGCTAACTGACGCCTCAGCTGAGAACACTCAAGCGTGGTGCTCGGCTTCTTTTTCCTTTCTGAACACCTCGGCATTCCTGCCGATGATCAGCAGCAGAATCACTGAATAGATGAAGGTGGAAAGCAGGATCACGCCGATAACCACGGCCTTGAACATGTCGAGATGCTGATAGTCAGCCGGAATCATCATCAGCATGACAACCGATAGTCCCCCCTTGATGCCGGCAAAGGTCAGCACGCCCCACCAGCGGAAATTTACATTGGTCATTTTTTCCGTCTGATTGGTGATCACGGCAAACTTGGCCATCATCAGGGCACGAATCACCGTGGTGGCCAGAAACATCACAATGATTTCCTTCTTGTACTGAAGCAGCAGAGAAAAATCGACAATTTCGGCCATGGCGACAAACAGCATGGTATTGGCAACCAGCGCCAAAAGCTGAATATCCTCCTTGGTGCGCAGATGCCGCTGTTGCTCGTCGATGGTGACGCGAATTTTGGCAACGGCGCTGGCGATCATCTGACGTGAGGGCTTCATCTGCCCCGACTCATTGAGCAGAAGGTCCTCCTCATTCTGGAGCTGCTTCTCCTCCGCATCTGTCTGTTTGGTCATCTGGTGATGCAGGGTGACGGTGGCGAAGATGCAGGCAAGAATGCCGGAAAGGTGCAGGTGCGAATGCGCGCCAAAAATGTTGAGCATGGAATAGAAGTGTTCGGCCAGATCAAAGGCGCCGTAGCCGGTCAAAATCAGGATCATCAATTCGGCGAATCTGTTATCCGTGGTCTTCAGCATGATCAAGCCCAGATAGGCAAAACAGATACCGAGAGCCGCCGATCCGAACACCACGATCAGGCTGATTTGCCCGACATAGGCTGCGGTTATTTCACCGCCCTGCAATGCATACAGACCGATAAACACGAAAACAATCAGTGCCGTGGCATCGTTGAACAGGCTTTCACCCTCGGCGAGAATCTTCAGGCGGTGCGGCAGCTCGAACTTGGAGAAGATACTGACCACGGAAACCGGATCAGTGGCCAGCACCATGGCAAAGAGCACGATAATGGCCGCCATGCTCAGGTGATACTGGGCAAACAGCCAGCCACCCAGAAAAATGGCGGCAAGCACGGAAAGCGCCACAGCAATCACCGCCAGATAAAACAGGCTCAGGGCATGCTCTTTCAGATCGGCGACGCGCAGCTCGAGCGAATCGCCAATCAGCAGGATGGGTAGCAGCAACATGACCAGTGCCGCAAACTGATTTGCATCACGCGCCAGACCGATCTCGGGCAGTAGATAATACAGTGTGAAGGACAGGGTAATCAGGGAAAGTGGCGACGGAACGCTGAGTTTGTCCTCGATCTGAAGGGCCAGATAGAGGATGGCGGCGACAGCCAAAACTGTTTCAATCATTGCAAGACTCCCTGAATTGAATATGCATGGCCCACATTTTTATATTGCCAGCCGTGTCCGCCGGATGTTCAGGCGAAACTCAGCACCACGTACACGCCAAAAGCCAGATACAGGCTGGCATTGAGCAGCAGCAAGCGCGGCTGCAGCCTGCCGCAGGCATGTAAAACGGCCAGCGCAATGCCGCCGATCAGGGTCAGAGCGATAGATGCACCGGCAGCCGAGGCGAGATCAATATGCCACGGCATGATCAGCATGCCGATAGCAGGAATCACCGTGCCCTGAAAAACCATGGCACCGGTGATATTACCGAAAGCGAGCGTATCCTTGCGACGGCGTATCCATACTACGGAGTTCACCTTCTCCGGCAGCTCGGTGGCGATGGGCACAATAAGCAGGGCGACGACAAAGGCCGAAACGCCGATCATCGCACTAACCTCTTCTGCACCGCTGACAAACATACGAGCGCCGATAACCAGCAGGCAAAGTGCGACGAGAAGCTGTGCGATCGCCGTCCAGTTGGCTTCCGGCAACAGGCGGGTGGCATATAGCTCATGATGTGCTTCAGTGGCATGGCCGTTTTCAACCAGAGCACGGCTGGCCTGAATCGTTTTCAACACATAAAAGAAGTAACCCAGGATCAGCAGGCTGGCGATACCGCCACGCGCTGCATCCCAGCTTTCCGGCAGCAGACCGGCAACCACCACCAGCATGAAGCCGGGCAGGAAGACGCGCAGGTCGCGCTTAAGCCCGCTCGGCTCGGGATGGAGGGGTATATGCCAGCTGCGGGAAAAGCCGGCCGCAAGCGCCATGATGCCGATGCCCAATGTGGCCAGCATGAAGGGGGCGCCGAGAATGGCGCCCATGCCGACAGCATGATTGATTTCCATTGTGGCACCACCGGCCAGAATGGCGACGATGGGCACGATGGTTTCGGGCATTGCCGTGCCGACGGCAGCAAAAATGGAACCGGTTACGCCCTCGGAAACACCCATGCGCTCGCCGATGAACTCAAGTGCGTTGGTAAACAGCTCCGCGGCGACAAAAACCAGCACCAGAGCCAGTGCGAGAAGAAGAAGTGATTCCAGCATCAGGTTTGATCCTCAGGGTTGTTGAACATGCGTTTACCTGCCTTTCAGGGAGCCTTACCGAAGCATTTCGGCAACCATCTCACGATAGCCTGGAGGGGCTTAAATGCAAGCAGGGCCATATAGGTTGACGTCTCCTGGCACGCCTCTTAACGTGATGGCATGCCTGTCGAAACCAGCTACACCCTGTTGAAAAGCCTGCATGTCATCTGCGCTCTAGCCACCCTGCTGCTGTTTATCTGGCGTTGCCGGGCGGTCTTCTCGGGCAGGGCTCTTTCCCGCCGCTGGCTTCGCCACGTTCCTGATTCAGTGGATACACTTCTGCTGGGTAGCGGCGTGGCGTTGTTGTTTGTCATCGGACTGTCGCCGCTGGCAGGAGGCTGGATCAGCGTGAAGCTGGTGGCTGTGTTCATCTATATTGTCCTTGGCATGGTCACCCTGCACTTTGGACGAACCATGGCGATCCGCCGCAAGGCAGGGGCGGGAGCCTTGTTTGTATTTGCCTATATTCTGTTGCTGGCACATTTCAAGGAAGTCCTGCCTTTGGCAGGCTGAGGCTTGCTGCCGGGAGTCTTCAGAGTGAAATATACGCGATATAGGCAGGGGCAAACGATTCTCGTATGCTTCGCTGCTGCCGGAAGGTGGAGAGCACCTTCCCCAGCCTGTAAGGCCAGCCCGCAAGGAGACCCCATCACCGATGCCGCGCCGTAACGATATAAAGTCCATTCTGATACTGGGCGCCGGACCGATTGTTATTGGTCAGGCGTGTGAATTCGATTATTCCGGAGTGCAGGCCTGCAAGGCACTGCGCGAGGACGGTTTCCGGGTAATCCTGGTCAACTCGAATCCCGCTACCATCATGACCGATCCTGAATTCGCCGATGCCACCTACATTGAGCCGGTTACCTGGGAAGTGGTTGCCAAGATTATCGAGAAGGAACGCCCGGACGCAATTCTGCCGACCATGGGTGGCCAGACTGCGCTCAACTGTGCGCTGTCGCTGAACAAGCACGGCATTCTGGAAAAATTCAATGTGAAGCTGATCGGCGCGCAACCGGATGCCATCGATATGGCCGAGGATCGCGAGCGCTTCAAGGAAGCCATGGACCGTATCGGCCTGGAGATGGCACGCGGCGGTTTTGCGCACAATATGAACGATGCCCGCGCACTGGCCTCGGAAATCGGCTATCCGATCATCATCCGCCCGTCGTTCACACTCGGCGGCTCCGGCGGCGGCATTGCATACAACCCTGCAGAACTCGAAGAGATTGCCGCATCGGGGCTGGAGGCTAGCCCGACCGATGAAATCCTTGTTGAGGAATCCATCATCGGCTGGAAGGAATACGAGATGGAGGTGATGCGCGACAAGAACGACAACTGCGTCATCATCTGTTCGATCGAGAATCTGGATGCCATGGGTGTGCATACCGGCGATTCGATCACCGTGGCTCCGGCGCAGACTCTGACCGACAAGGAATACCAGCGCATGCGCGATGCCTCCATCGCCATTCTGCGTGAAATCGGCGTGGAAACCGGCGGCTCCAATGTGCAGTTTGCGGTGAGTCCGGAAACCGGCCGTCTGATTGTCATCGAAATGAATCCGCGCGTATCGCGTTCCTCGGCACTGGCTTCCAAGGCCACCGGCTTCCCGATTGCCAAGATCGCCGCGAAACTTGCCGTGGGCTACACGCTGGATGAAATCCGCAATGATATTACCGGCGAAACATGGGCCGCCTTTGAGCCGAGCATCGATTATGTGGTCACCAAGATGCCGCGCTTCGCCTTCGAGAAATTCCCCGGTGCCGATTGCCGCCTGACCACGCAGATGAAGTCGGTCGGCGAGGTGATGGCTATCGGGCGCTGCTTTGCCGAATCCCTCGGTAAGGCGATGCGCGGTCTGGAAACCGGCACCAATGGTTTCGATCTTGTGCTTCCGGAGTCCGAGGATCTGGACGACCTGATTCAGGAAAAGCTGACTGTGCCGGGTGCTGATCGCCTATGGTGGGCCGGTGAGGCGCTGCGTTTGGGTGAAGCCAACGGCTGGGACGAGCAGCGCGTGATTGATCTGACCCGTTTCGATCCGTGGTTTGTGCGCGAAATCCTCGCAGTGATTGAAATAGAACAGTCGCTGGCAGGACGTGCTGCCGGTTCGCTGAGTCGTGAGGATTGGCGTGAGGCCAAGCGTTCAGGACTGGCCGATGCACGACTGGCACAACTGCTGAACTGCTCCGAGGCCGAAGTGAAAGCGGCGCGTGTCGCGCAAGGTGTCGTGCCGGTATTCAAACGCGTGGATACCTGCGCTGCCGAATTCGAGGCGAAAACCCCTTACCTGTATTCGACCTACGAAGATGAATGCGAGGCTAACCCCAGCAAGAACAAGAAAATCATGGTGCTGGGCGGCGGGCCGAATCGCATCGGGCAGGGTATTGAATTCGATTATTGCTGTGTGCATGCCTCCTTCGCGCTTTCCGAAGATGGCATCGAAACCATCATGGTCAACTGCAATCCGGAAACAGTGTCGACCGACTACGACACCTCCGACCGATTGTATTTTGAGCCGCTGACCTTCGAAGATGTCATGGCCATTGTCGAAACCGAAAAACCGGATGGCGTGATTGTGCAGTTCGGCGGCCAGACGCCGCTTAAGCTAGCCGAGCCGCTGGAAAAAGCCGGCGTACCCATCATCGGCACCAGTCCGGACATGATCGATCTGGCCGAGGATCGCGAGCGCTTTCAGCAGCTCTTGCACAAGCTGGGCTTGAAGCAACCGGAGAACGGTACGGCGCGCTCGGTCGAGCAGGCCGTGGCTGTGGCCAAGGATATCGGCTTCCCTGTGGTGGTACGCCCTTCCTATGTACTTGGCGGTCGCGCCATGCAGATCGTGCACGATGAGGCCGGCCTGCTGCGCTATATGCGCGAAGCCGTGAATGTAAGCCACGACCATCCGGTACTGCTGGATCGTTTTCTCAATCAGGCTATCGAGCTGGATGTTGATGCCTTGTGCGACAACACCCGCGTGGTAGTTGGCGGCATCATGGAGCATATCGAAGAGGCCGGCGTGCATTCCGGTGATTCGGCCTGCTGCCTGCCGCCGCATTCGATCAGCAAAGAGGTGATAGCCGAGGTGACACGGCAAACCGAAGCGCTCGGCCTGGCACTGCATGTGAAGGGTCTGATGAATATCCAGTTCGCCCTGCAGGGCAATGATCTTTATGTGCTTGAGGTCAATCCACGCGCCAGCCGCACGGTGCCGTTCGTTTCCAAGGCGACCGGCGTGCCGCTGGCCAAGCTTGCGGCGCGCATCATGGCTGGAGCCACGCTGGATGATTTGGGTATCCACGAGATTACCCAACCGACCCGCTACCGTTCGGTCAAGGAAGCGGTATTCCCCTTTGTGAAATTCCGCGGTGTGGATCCACTGCTTTCGCCGGAGATGAAATCCACCGGTGAGGTGATGGGTATTGCCACCGATTTCGCAGCCGCCTTCGCCAAGGCACAGCTCGGGGCCGGCTGCCGGCTACCGACCAGCGGACGCGTTTTTGTCTCAGTGCGTGAAGCGGACAGACCTGCTGCTATACAGTTGAGCCAGCTTCTGGTTGAGTCGGGCTTCGATATACTGGCCACAGCCGGGACGCACCGGGCCCTTAATGCTGCCGGGGTGAAGAGCTCGTCCGTGGCCAAGGTAACCGATGGTGCGCGGCCGCATATCGTGGATCGCCTGCTTTCCGGCGATGTGGCTTTGGTTGTGAACACGACTGAGGGTGCCAAGGCCATTGCCGATTCCAAGTCCATCCGGCAGGCCGCCCTTGTGCATGCCATTCCCTATTTCACGACCATTGCAGGTGGCTTGGCAGCTGCACAGGCCATTTTGCGTCATGCCGACATGACCGAGGTCAAGAGTATTCAGGATTACCACGGAGGTTAATGCGTTGGAACGTGTACCGATGACCATCAAGGGTGCCGAAGCCCTGCGCGAAGAGCTTAAGCATCTGAAAACGGTGAACCGCCCGCGCATTGTCGAGGCGATTTCCACGGCGCGCGCGCACGGCGATCTCTCCGAGAACGCCGAGTACCACGCAGCCAAGGAAGAGCAGGGCTTCAACGAAGGCCGCATCAAGGATCTGGAAGACAAGCTGGCCCGGGCGCATGTCATCGACACCGCTGCGATTGTGTCTGACCGGATCGTATTCGGTGCTACTGTCGAATTGATCGATCTGGAAACGGGTGCGGAGGTTGTGTACCAGATCGTCGGCGTCAATGAGGCCAATATCGAGCAGGGCATGGTGTCCATCACCTCACCCATTGCCCGTGCCCTGATCGGCAAGGAAGCCGGCGATGTGGCTTCTGTGCAGGCACCCGGCGGAGTACGTGAGTATGAAATTCAGGCAGTCGATTATCGCTGAGTGTCGTTGTTTTAGCGCCTCTTGCCTGCGAGCCGGGAGTATCCGGCTGGCCCTGGCGCTGGTTCTGGCTTTGCTTGTCGTGCCGGGCTATGTCGTTGCACCGGTATTGTTTGCCAATCTCGACACTTCAGCGCAGGCCGGACACCTGGCAGGACTGATTTTCCATATTGCCAATCGTGCCATTCTGTTGCTGCTGATTGCAGTGGCCCTGTTCTGGCGCGGTCGCGAAGCAGGACGCTGGCGATGGATACTGCTGACCGCCCTGTTGCTGCTGTGTGGAACTCAGGAGTTCGTGCTTGCCCCGCATATGCAGGCCATGAAAGATGCCATGGGCCCGATCGACGCACTGCCCAAAGATAGTCCGCAGCGTGCCGCATTCGGCATGTGGCATGGGATAAGCGCCCTGCTTCACCTTGCGGCCAGTCTGTTTGCCGCAGGCCTGACTGCGTTGGGATGGAGCGGGCAGAGGGAAACATGCCAAGACTAAAACCGTGGCTGGACCGGCAACTGGCCGACTCTCAGATGGTGGCCTTGCTGGCCTCGCTGGCCATGATCTTCGGCCTGCTCAGCCTGTTCGGTCAGATGCTGGCGCCGCTGCTGGCTGCTATTGCTCTGGCCTATGTGCTCGATGGCGTGGTGGAGCTGTTGTGCCGCTGTCGCGTACCGCGTCTACTTAGTATTTCTCTGGTGGCTCTGGCAGCCATTCTGTTTCTGTTGTTTTCGCTACTCACTGTATTGCCGCTTCTTTCCGGGCAGGTCGGCAAACTCATTACGCAGGCGCCGAATCTGGTTGAAAGTCTGCGTACCTGGCTGCATTTGGTGCAAATACAGTATGCCGGCTGGATTGATCCCGATTATGTTCAGAAGCTTGCCTCCATGGCAGTGGAGAAAATGCAGGATTGGGGCGGAGCGATCTTCTCCTTTTCGCTGGCCTCAATTCCCGGCCTGATCACCCTGCTGGTTTATGCCGTGCTGGTACCCGTGCTGGTGTTTTTCCTGCTCAAGGACAAGGGCGAACTGATTACCTGGGGACAGCGTTTTCTGCCGCGCGAGCGCACCCTGGTCAACCAGGTGTGGGGCGAGGTTGATGTGCAGATCGGAAATTACATCCGCGGCAAGTTCTGGGAGATGGTCATTGTCGGTGTGGTCACATGGCTGGCACTGTTCTTCTGCGGCCATCAATACGCCTTGCTGCTGGGCGCACTGACCGGGCTTTCTGTGTGGATTCCCTTCGTCGGCGCTGCGGTGGTGACCGTACCTGTCGTGGCTCTATCCTTTTTCCAGTGGGGCATGACGGATGCCACACTGTACGCGCTGATTGCCTACACGGTGGTGCAGCTGCTTGATGCCAATGTGCTGATCCCGTGGATGTTTTCCGAGGTGGTCAACCTGCATCCGATTGCCATTATCGTGGCGATTCTGGTCTTTGGCAGCTTCTGGGGCGTGCTCGGTGTCTTTATTGCCATTCCGATGGCAGCACTGGTGCGCAGCGTATTGCAGGTCATGATGGATAGACATGAGATGGCTTCCCCTGTTGAGGCAAAAGCGGGGGAAGATTGACAGGCGGGGGCCGGCGCTTAGTTTTCGTGCGCCTCGCGATATTGATAAACCATAGATTAAAAGCTGGAGAACGACATTGAGCAAGAATAAGAAGCAACCCGAGAACGAGCCGATTGACGTCAGTCATGAAGAGCTGGAGGAACTGAAGCGTGAAATGCGCTCGGCCCAGCTGACAGCATGGGCCATGGCCAATCAGCAGAAGATTATTGCAGGCCTCGTTGCTCTGCTTTTGCTGATCGTTGGCGTCAGCCTGTGGAAGGAGCATCGCGAATCGCAACGTGCCTCGGCGGCTGCGCTGTATCATCAGGCGCTTAACTCACAGCAGCAAGAGGACCGGCGCTCCATGTTGCAAGCTGTGATCAAGGATTACGATGATACCGTATACGGTGGTCTGTCCCGCCTGCTCTTGGCCCGTGCGGATGCGGAGCACGCTGAACAATATCTGCAGGAACTGATGGCCCGTTCGGATGTGGACGGTGGCATCAAAATGCAGGCACGGTTGGATTTGGCCCAACTCAAGATCGAGGCCGGCGACAAGGCGGCAGCACTTGCGCTGCTGGCAGAACGCGGTGGTGCGGATTACGAGCAGTTGCGTCAATATCTGATGGCGCAGGCGACGAACGATGAAGCCGGGCGCATCGAGCATCTGCAAAAAGCGCGCGATGCGATATCTCATGATGATGCGCTGCGCCAGAGCATTGAGCAGCAGCTTTCCACACAGAATAAGTCCGCGACTGCGGCGGGTCAGGGCTGAGGGTATGCCATTGCACCGGCACCTGCTGTATTGCTCCCTGCTGCTAGGCCTGGCCGGTTGCTCCATGTTTAACTGGAACAAGGGCGAGCAGACTGCAGAAGAACAGGCGGTTGTATCATCCATCGCTACCGAGCCCGTTGAGCAGGCGCCCTCCGAATTGCAATTGGTTTGGGGGGTGGATGTCGATCAGCGTCGTCCGCTGTCGCCATACAGCTTTGCCCAGCCAGTACAGGCCGGCGATCTGATTGTGCTTACCGGTCAGGACAGCTATGCGCATATCTACAATATGCAGGGCAGTGAAGTACACCGTGTCGCGTTGCATGCGGACGGTGATTCCGGTGGTCTTGCCATGTCTGCCGATCTTGTTGTGCTCAGTGATGCGCAGGGGATTCTTTACGGCATCGATCCTCGAGAGGGCAGCATCCTGTGGGAGTGGAAAATGTCCACCGCCATGTTCGGTCACCCGGTACGGATTGGTGACGATCTGCTGGTGCAGACCGGGGATAACAGTGTTTATCGCATCTCCGACAAGGGTGAGAAGCTTTGGAGCTTTTCCGGCCCACAGGCTGGCCTGAGCATGAACTCCGGTCCTTCTCCGCTGGTTGACGGAGATGTCTGCTATACCGTCATGACCAATGGCGATGCTCTGGCACTGCGTAGCGACAACGGCGATCTGCTATGGCGTCGTCAGTTGATGCTCGACAACGATGCCGTGGTCCTTAGCGAGCTGAAAACCCCGTTGGCCGACCCGGTACTGATTGGCGATGTGCTGGTGGTATCGTTTTATCAGGGCGATCTGATCGGGCTGTCGGCGCGTGATGGTCAGCAGCTCTGGCAGCGCAGCCTGTCACTGAAATCAGCCCCGCTGGCGCATGACGGGCGACTTTTTGCAGCCAGTAACGACAGCGTGCTGGAGCTTGACCCGGCAAGCGGCGCAACCTTGTGGAAGCGCAAGCTCGATGCCGGTGAACTGGTTGGTCCCGCCCTTGCGCAGGCTAAGCTCTACGTAGCCGATATTCGCGGCAATGTCTTCACGCTCAGCCTTGATGGCCATGTAACGGGAGAGCTCCATCTGCCGGGGCGGGTGGACCGTTCACCGGTCGTGGTCGCCGGAGGAGTCCTGCTGCGCAACAATCTCGGCGGGCTCTATCTGATTCGCTGATGTCCGGCCGTAGCGGACGCCTCCCCATCGTCGCCATTGTCGGGCGACCGAACGTCGGTAAATCGACCCTGTTCAATCGTCTGATCGGCGAGCGCAAGGCTATTGTTGGAGACCGCCCGGGGGTCACCATCGACCGTCTGGAGACCGAATGGCTGTTGCGTGACGGTGGCAAACACCGCTATGTAACGCTGGTCGACACCGGCGGCATAGGGCTTTCAGCGGCACCGCTACAGGTGGACGGCACGAGCGGCCCGATTGATCTGCAATCAGCCATCGATTTGCAGGTGGAAGCGGCCCTTGAAGTGGCTGATGTGGTGCTGATGCTAACCGATGGCAGCACTGGCGTTAGCCCGCTGGACGAGATGATTGCCGAACGACTCAGGCGCAGACAGGCCCCCTTGTTGCTTGTCGTCAACAAGGCCGAAAACCCTGATACGGCGCATGATTTCCATAGCCTCGGCCTCGGCGAGCCACTGCCCGTATCGGCTCTGCACAATCAGGGCTTGCATCGTTTGCGTGAGGTCTTGGCGGCAACGCTGCCGCCGGAAGACGAGATGGAAGAAGGGGGAGAGAAGCCACTGGCACGGCTCGCCGTGATCGGCCGCCCGAATGCCGGTAAATCAACCCTGATCAACACCTGGCTGGGCCGCGAGCGCATGGTAGTCAGCCCCAAGCCCGGCACCACGCGCGATGCCGTGGACGTCGATTTGGACTACAAGGACCCGCAGGGCGAGGGCATTGTTCGCCTGATCGACACAGCCGGGCAACGTCGCCATTCGCGCATCAACGATGCCATCGAGTTTATTGCCCGCGTCAAGGCACAGCAGGCCTTTGCCCGTGCCGATGCGGCTATCATGCTGATCGACGGAGAAGCCGGGATCAGTGATCAGGATATGCGCCTGATGACTCTGGCGCATGAAAAGGGCTGTGCGCTGCTGGTGGCCGTGAATAAGGTCGATCTGCTGAGCGATACGGCATGGAAGCTTCTGGCCGAGCGACTGGATTTCCGCATGCGCGGACTGCCCGATGTACCGCTGTTGCGCATTTCAGCCAAGATCGGGAAGGGCACACACGGTCTGCTACGGCAGGCTGTTTCGGCAGCCCGGCGCAATCAGAGCACTTTCACAACCGGTGAGCTGAATCGCTGGCTGGAGGATGCGCAGGAGCGCCAGCCGGCGCCCAGCGATAATGGCGCTGTGGTGCGCATGAAGTATTGTACGCAGGTGTCCTCTTCACCGCCCGTTATCCGCATTTTCTGCAACCGCCCCAAGGCGGTGCGCTCGGCCTACCTGAAATACCTGGAGCGCGAGTTCCGCGTTTGCTTCCGTATGACAGGCGTGCCCGTGCGTCTGCTGTTCGACGCTTCGGACAATCCCTATGCTGACAAGAGCGATGGCAATCGTAAGGAAAGCAGTGGGGAGGGTCGCGGACCCAGGCGTGGGGATAAAAGGTATCGCTGATGCCCAGCTATGAGGATCTGCGCAACCTCGCCTGTCCGGCCTCGCACATGTTCGAGGTGGTGATGGACATCGAGGCCTATCCCAGCTTCCTGCCCTGGGTCGCCGAAGCCCGCATCCTGACCCGTAGCGAACATGAACTGACAGCAGAACTGGTGGCTGACTTTAAGGGCCTGCGTCAGCCTTTTAAAACGGTGGATCGTTTTGTGCCGAATAAGCTGGTGGAGGTTCGACTGCTGGAGGGGCCCTTCCGTTTTCTGGAAAGCATCTGGTCCTTCGAGGAGCGCGGGCCGGATGCCTGCCGAGTGCGATTCTCCATTGAATTCGAATTCAAGAGCATGGTGTTGGGCATGGTCGCATCCCCCATTTTCGGTCATGCCTGCAAGACTATGGCGCATGTTTTCGAGGAACGTGCCATGCAGCTCTACCGTAAGGAAGTGAAATGAACATCACCGTTGCCTACGCCCTGCCGACCGAGCAGACCCTGGAGGAGATGGAGGTACCCGACGGCACTACCGCCGAGGAAGCCATCGCCATGAGCCACTTGCTGGAGAAATACCCGGAGATTGATCTGACGGTGAACAAGGTCGGTGTGCTGGGTAAGCTGGTGGCCATCAATAACGTCCTGCGTGATGGGGATCGCGTCGAAATTTACCGCCCCCTGCCCAAGAAACCGCGCGATGCGCATGCGGTGGATGACAAAAAAGACCGTATCCGTGCCCGCAAGGAAAGCCGTCAAAGTGAAGTTGAGGGCTAAACCGCTGGAATCTGGCAATAATGATAGTTCGCATTACGGTTAAACCGACCGCCTTCAGATTAGTACACTAGTCAGAGATAGCGCCCACCAAAGCAGGGGGCCGACAGCTTTATCAGGATAGTTCGCCCCATCCCCACAGAACGCACTATAAATGTTTCCCCTTGATATCCGCTATCCGCCAAAGAGCAAGGGACTTGTCAGGATATTCGGGGTTATTCTCGTTGATGATTAGAACAGGCTGGGGGAAAAAGAAGGGGGCTATCTGGAGGTTGAGTGGAAACCACTGCCCCGTTGCTATATTAATATTATTTTCCTTGTCTGGGAAAGTTGTCGCCAATAAATACTTTGAACCGCTGGCGCAAATATTATCAACAGCTTTGGCAATATCTGAGTACGAAAAATGAACCAGGCAATCTCTAACAAGAATCAGATCAACTTGAGGCAAACGGTCCTTCAGAATATTTAAGCGAACGAATTGACGATGACTGTTTTCATAACGCTTATTATTATCAATAAGCTGATTAACGATATCAGCCCCGATGTATGAGACTTCACCCAAGTTTGCCTCTTTCAACCAATGAAAATCACCACATGGAATATCAAGAAGAGATAATACCCTGTAGCTGGAAACGATATGACTTAGCTCCTGTCTTATTACTTTTGTTTCCTCCATATTTGAGCCAGGCCCTGATGCCGACTCTCTGTCACCCCAATAATTTTTCTCGTATATGTCCGTAAAAACATCTTCTGTTTTCTTTAAACGTAGAAGCGTTGTTTTACACCACGTATTAGCATGGCTCCAAAACCAATCAACTCCAGGTATCAACTTGAGTGTTTTTTTCATGCCTTCTCCCAACAATGGAGTCTACGCGCACTATTAAAGCTCTGTACATGATCAAACCTCAATGATAAGAAATCCTCGCATTGTTTACACATGTATTGAGCCATAGAAATACTCATAGAGTTTTTCATATGGCATCATACCGTCGAAAAAAAAGCCCCGTCCTTTCGGACAGGGCTTGAATCTTCAAGTCAAAAAACGCAATCAGTCGGTGCGGGTGCGCTCCTCAATCTCCTGAGCGGTCTTGCAGTCGATGCACAGCGTGGTCACAGGACGGGCCTGCAGACGCTTGCTGCTAATTGCACCACCACAGCTTTCACAGATGCCGAATGATCCGTCTTTGATTCGGCCCATGGCCTGATCAATCTTTTTAATCAGGCGACGCTCACGATCGCGGATACGCAGATCGAAATTGCGGTCAGCCTCTACGGTTGCCTGATCCGTCGGATCGGGAAAGGAGGTCTGCTCCTCCCGATGCATGGAATGTATGGAATCGTTCAGGCCACCTTCAAGCTCACCACGCCACTCGGCGAGTTGCTCGGTAAAACCTTCAAGCTGTTTTTCGCTCAGTCCCATTTTGTTCCTCCATATACCATTGGCCTCAAATTCCGGCCCAAAAAACATCAGGAATCCATGCTCCATCTAAATAATCCGGCACTGTATTGGCCGCCGGGAACATACCCCAATGTAAATAAGGCGGCGAACCATAGCGATTGACCCGCACTCTGTAAATCAGTACCGAGTCTTTGTGCCCGATCTCATTACTTAAACAGCCGCATCAAGCCTTGCGCACAATAAATTATACCATGCATTCGCAAGATCAACCAGTAATGGAGGCTCAATAAATGCATCCATGCTTGTCACGCCGAGACCGGCACCACAGGCATTGATGGCAGCAAACCAATGCGCATCCACGCAGACATTCAGTGCCATCCCATGCCATACGATACCATGCGATACACGCAGGCCGATGGCAGCAATCTTGGCACTGCCAACCCACACACCGGGCAAGCCCTCACGTAAGCCTGCACGAATGCCACAGTCGGCCAACAGATCAATACACGAATGCTCCAGCAGGCAAACATAATCACGCACCCCGAGCTTTCTTTTGCGCAGCGAAAGTATTGGGTACAACATGACCTGACCTGGCCCGTGAAACGTTGTCTCGCCACCACGGTCTGTACGCACCAAAGGCGCCGGAAGCTCGGCCTGCCGACGATTGTCCACCCCGCGGCGACCCGTGGTATAAACCGGCTCATGCTCGCAGGCCCACACCACCTCTTCAGACCTCTGGCCAGATTGCTGTCCGGATAACAGCTGTGCCTGCCTCTCCATGCGCTGCCACATCAGGCTATAATCAGCACGCCCCAACCAGGCAAATTCCGGAGCCCGCAGGCCTTCGTTCGACATATATTGCATCCCCCGATGCTGGCGGCTTTGGCCCTACAGGTCCATGCGGGCTTGCCTTTGGGCTTCTCGGCTTGCAGCCTGCCGTACCATGCAAAAACACTATGATCCGGAAGAAATTAAAAAATTCGAGGCAATGGCCACCGAATGGTGGGATGCAAACGGAAAATTCAAGCCACTGCACCGCATCAACCCTCTTCGCCTCGACTACATTGCCTCTATCGTTGACCTGAATATTTCGACAGTTCTCGACGTCGGCTGCGGTGGCGGGCTGCTGGCCGAAGGCATGGCGGCAAGAGGTGCAAAGGTCACCGGTATTGACCGCTCCCCCAAGGCGCTCGGCGTTGCCCGATTGCATGCTGAGAGCTCGGGCATCGAACTGGAGTATGTGGAGAACGACGCCGAAACATGGGCGGAAGAGCATATTGGGGCATACGATGTCGTCACCTGTCTGGAGGTGCTGGAACATGTCCCTGATGTGGGCCGTACAGTGCGTGCATGCAGCAGCATGCTTAAGCCCGGCGGTTACTTTTTCTTCGCTACACTGAACCGCACGATGCAGGCCTACATCAAAGCCATTATCGGTGCCGAATACGTGCTTCGCTGGCTGCCCAAGGGAACCCATGAGTACAGCAAATTCATCCGCCCCTCGGAGCTGCATCAGGCATGTCGTAGTGCAGGCCTTGATGTAGAGGATATGTGCGGCATGTCTTACCAACTGCTTGCCGACCGTTTTGAACTATCCGCCGACATGTCCGTGAACTATCTCGGGCGGGCGCGAAAACCCGACTGATTACCCCCTGCGACTTTTGCTGACCGCACTTATCACATATCCACGACTATGGATGGGCCTCGCCCTGTTGCTGGCACCTGTGTGTGCGATGGCTACAGATGTAAACATTACGGCCGATAAGATTGTGCGTGATGCAGATGGCGTGGCCACGGCCACGGGCAAGGTGGAAATTCAGCGCAGCGGAGAAACAATCACGGCTGATAAGGTGCGTTATGATGCCGTCGACAAAAACATCAAGGCCGAAGGCCATGTGCATATCGTCTCCGAGCAGGCAGACATTCACGCCGCCTCCGGCGACATGAATACGGAAAATAAGAGTGGAGAGCTGTTGGATGCCGAGATACAGCTTCCTGGAGGAGAACAACTCAAGGCCACGCGCCTGCTGCGCATCAATGAGTACACCTATCAGGCCTTCGATCCGGTGATGACCACCTGCCCAAAAGATGAGGAAACCTGGCAGGTACATGCTGCCGAAGGCGTGCTGGACCAAAATGAGGGCGTGTTCACCGCCAAGCATGCCCGCTTTGAGGTCGCCGGCGTGCCGCTGTTTTATTCCCCATACTGGCAACAGGCAATCCGGCGAAAATCAGGCTTTATGCTCCCGTTTTTCGCCTCCGGCAAACGCCGTGGCACAGAATGGGCCCTGCCCTATTATTTTGCACCGCAACCGGATTGGGATGCAACCATTACACCGCACTGGATGACGGCCCGCGGCATGATGACGGAAACAGAACTGCGCCACGCTTCCACCATCGGCAATGAACAGGTCCAGTTCGAGGGCCTGCACGACAAGATACTGGGCCGCTCGGTCGGTCGCCTGCGGGGTGAAGGTAACTGGCAACTGCCGCTGGATTTAACCCTGAGGGCCAAGGGCGACGAGGTGAATGAACGAAACTATCTGGCCGAATTTTCACACGACTCGAAGGAGGTGGCCCTGCGCTACCTGAGCAGCAGCGCAACCCTTTCCCAGGGCTTCGAATACGGCAACTGGAGCCTTGCCTCCATCTACAATCACAACCTTGCCACGCTCAACAACAAGGCCACCCTGCAGCAGTATCCCAATTTCAACACCAATATGGATTTTCCACTATTCGACACCCCGGCCACGCTGCATGTTGTGCACAACACGACTCGATTCAGTAACAGCAATGGGATAAACAGCATCAGAGACTGGCGTGCTTATTCACACCCCTATGTGACCATCCCCTGGAGCATGCTGGGCGGAGGGGTTTCCACCACCCTGACCGCCGGCTCGACGTATACGAGATACTGGTTGAATCAGGGGGCTGTGCGCAACCCAATGCTGAGAAGCGGGGAGTTTTCCCTCGACTCACAGATGGTCTTCGAACGCATCAGTGATGCACGCACAGTGCGACACAGCATTATCCCCCGCATCCGCTACGATTTTAATGCCGTCAGCAACCGACAGGGGGTGCCTAATTTTGATTCGGCTCTCAGCCCATTGCGCCTTAGCAATCTATTCTCCGGCAACCGCTATTCGGGCATGGATAACGTTGAGCGTTCAAATCGGGTTTCATTCCTGTTGACCAATAATTTTGAGGCCAAGGATTCGCCCGATGGTGCAGCATGGACCGTACTGAGTGTCAGCGGAGGTGTGCAATATCATATGCGCAGTCGCTATAACGCGCTCAATGCACCCACTGGCTTTTCCAATCTTCTTGGGCTGATGCAATTCAGCCCAGTAGAGAATTTAACGGCTACCGTCGAGGCTGAATACGATCCGACGCGCACTTACTGGAATCGCATATCGGAAAATCTTTCGCTGTCAGATGCGGCTGGAGACAGCCTCAACGCATCCTATGTTATCAACAACACCGAGCTCACCACCATCTCCGAGACCGGTCAGATCACAGGAATCATTGCTTTCAGTGAGCGCTGGAAGGCCAATGGATCGGTCAACTACGATTTTATACAGAAATCCACCCAGCAGGTCGCTCTTGGCCTAACCTACACCCACCCGTGCTGGGATATCAGCATCGAAGCCCACAGCAACAAGCGCCCGACAGCCACCACCAGCAAACGCGAGGTTGGTGCGAGTCTCTTGATAGGCTTCAAGGGGCTGGGTAGCGTGGCTTCCAATTAAAAATAATCATTATGTTTTCCCATGGAGAAACCGCATTGCTTAACATCATACCTCGTTTTTTATTCATGGCAGCGATTCTTATCTGCCAACCTGGCCCGGCTACGGCCACGACCGAGGTAATGGACGGCATTGCCGCCATCGTCAACGGAGAGGCCATTGCCTGTTATCAGGTTCAACAGGACGCCATCGAGCTGCGCAAACAGCTGGTCGATGCCGGCATGAAACAAATCCCTGATGAGCAACAGCTTTTTGCCCGCGCAATGGACAAAAGCATCCTTCTACTTGTGCAACAGCAGGAAGCAGTCAACCTGGAAATCTCGGTCAGCGATGAGGAACTGGATCAGGCCATGGCAAATGTCGAGGCTCAAAACGGCATTCCTGCCGGTCAACTGGAGGAGATTCTCAGGTCACAGGGGATGGATGTCGACAACTACAAGGAAACCCTGCGCGAGCGGCTGTTGACCGGAAAATTGGGCAATATAGCGGTACGATCGCGCTTGCAGATCAGTGAAGAGGCCATGCGCGAGTACTACCGCAAATATATCGCCAATCCGGCACCGCAGCGTGAACTTGAGATATCTCAGATATTCCTTGCCCTGCCCATGGACCCTACTCCTGAAGATGTAGCCGCGGCGTACCGGCAAATGGATCAATGGCGGCAACGCATTCTGGATGGCACCAGTTTTGCCCGTATCGCAGAGCTGAACTCAGCCTCTCCCGAAGGCGCACAGGGTGGCAGCCTCGGCTGGGTCCTTCCTGGAGCGCTGCCACCGCGTTTTGCCTCGGTGTTTTCCCTTAAGGTAGGAGAACTATCTCAAACCATTCGTTCCCCCGGAGGGCTGCATCTTTTCAATGTCACCAATGAGCGTATGAAAGAGCCCAACAAAATGGCTGAAGCCTACGATGAGGTGCATGCCCGACACATTTTGCTGAAGCTGTCCGACAGCATGACCGAAGCTGAACAGGCCAAGGTGCGCCAGCGTGCAGAGCAGATTGCTACGTCCATGCAGGGTGTTTCGGATGAAAAATTCGCCTCCCGCGCCAAAGAGGTGTCGCAAGGCCCCAGTGGCCCCAAGGGCGGAGATCTCGGATGGTTCAAACATGGTGCCATGCTGCCCGAGTTTGAAGCGGTGGCCTTCGCGCTTGAACCAGGCCAGACAAGCGGCATCGTTCAATCGCGCTTTGGTCTGCATATCATCCGGGTCGTCGAAAAGCGCCATATCGAACCGGACTCATTTGAAGCACACCACGACGAGATTCAGAATATTCTGCTCAATCTCGAAATGCAGGACCAGTTGCCACGCTGGTTGTCCGGCCTTAAAGCCAAGGCAAGGATTGAGCACAGGGTCTGCCGGTAAACTTTGGCCTCCCTGCCCATCCTGATTACTGCTGGTGAGCCGGCAGGCATTGGCCCTGACTGTATAGCGCTGGCATGGGCTGCTGATCCCGACCTGCTGCGCGGCACCTGTATCTGTGCTCCGGCAGCTTGGCTGGAAAAGCGCTGCCAACAGCTGGGATTGCGCCTTCCCTTGCGCGAGGTTGCCTCACCTCAGGCTTCGCACGATGTTCTGAACTGCTGGAACCCGCTCCCTGCCGAGAGCATCACCGGACCGGTTACGGCGGGGGCAACGGCGGCGCATACTGCGGCGGCAGTCATCGCATGCATCCGCATTGCTGCAGAGACCTGCATGCAACAACGCGCCGGCGCCATGGTGACCGGCCCCATTGAAAAGGCCGTACTGCGCGACGCCGGCTTCAGCTTTCCAGGCCATACCGAATTTCTCGCTCACCTGGCCGGTGATTCACCTTTCGTGATGATGCTGGCCAGTGATGCCTTGCGCGTGGCCCTGCTGACCACACATCTGGCCATCGCCGATGTCCCCGCTGCATTATCGGTGCAGCAGACCCTGCAATGTCTGCGCATCGTGCATCACGATCTGCATGAGAGATTTGCCATCGATACGCCACGTATCGCGATGTGTGGCCTCAATCCGCACGCCGGAGAGGCAGGGCATTTCGGCAAAGAGGAAATAGACATATTGGCACCGGCAGTCGAACAGGCGCGCCGGGAAGGCATCGATGTCACGCTGCCGCTGCCTGCCGACACCCTGTTTTCACCTGCCATGCGCACCTCCTTCGATGCAGTCGTTTGCTGCTATCACGATCAGGGCCTTATCCCCATCAAGGCACTCAGCTTCGGAGAAGCAGTTAACATCACACTTGGCTTGCCCTTTATCCGCACCAGTGTGGATCACGGTACCGCACTGGATCGTGCAGGTAGTGGAAAAGTGTCCTACAGTAGCCTTGTTGCGGCCATCGAAGCAGCAAAGTCGATGAGCCAAAGGAGTATGCATGCATCTCAATGAGTTGACCGGCAATCTTCTGCTGGCCATGCCATCGTTACTGGATGCGAATTTTTTCGACTCCGTTGTGCTGCTCTGCCACCACGATGCAGAGGGCAGCATGGGGCTTATTATCAACCGCCCGCAGAATATCAGCGTCAGCGCCGTGCTCGACGATATGCATCTTCAGGGCATCAGACACCCGGACCAACCCACCTTCGAGGGCGGCCCGGTGGAGCCATTTCGTGGTTTCGTGTTGCATGACAGCTGGCAGGTCTACGACTCAACGCTGTGCGTCACGCCGGAGATTCACCTGACCACCTCACGCGATGTGCTCGAAGAAATTGCACGCGGCGAGGGCCCCGAACATTTCATGCTGCTGCTTGGTTACGCCGGCTGGGAAGCAGGCCAGCTTGAAGAGGAAATCAATCGCAACGACTGGCTGATAACGCCGGCCGATGCGCATCTGGTGTTTCACACCCCGATTGAACAGCGCTGGACGCTTGGCGCACAGGCCATGGGTGTGAACAAAGCGCAACTCTCCAGTCAGGTGGGCCACGCCTGATGAAGGTGCTGATTGCCTACCACTCCGACTACGGCAGCACCGAAAAAATGGCCAAGGCCATCGCGGCCGGCATGCGCTCGTCTGTCCCCGAGACGCAGATTGAGCTGAAGCAGGCAGGCAACACAGCCCCCAATGACCTGCTTGGCGCAGATGTCATCGTCTTCGGCACACCGGTACATATGGGGTCCATGGCCTGGCAGATGAAAAAATTGATCGATGAGTCGGCCAGTCTGTGGATGGAAAATGCTCTGCAAGGCAAGGTTGGCGGCGTGTTTGTTAGCGGTGGTGGTTTTGGCGGTGCAGGCGGTGGGGCCGAACTTACCATGGCCGGCCTGCATGCTAATTTTCTTGAGCACGGCATGCTGGTGGTCGGCTTTCCCAAGAGCACACTGGGTTATGCCGAAGGAGGCCTGCACTGGGGTGCCTACGCACGCAGCGGCAACCATGAAGGCATGCCTGCGGGGATCAGCGATAGCCAACTGACAGCTGCCCGCTCCTATGGCGCCCACCTGATCGAGGTGGCCGAAAGACTTTTCGACTAGGCCCGGCATCCGGCAAGCAAGGAATAAATAACCGCATGAAAAAGGGAGAGGCGCTGCCTCTCCCTTTTTTCATCAATGCTCGACCCACCTGCAGGTCGGCGGCTTAATTCCTAGAAATGATAATCGAGTGCAGCAACGGCACCCCAGATCTTGGCCTTGGGATTGGTTCCCGGAGCCGGGGCATAGCTGGTGCCAAGGTTCACATTGGTCCAGTACTGCATCCACTCGCCACTGACACTGAACTGGTTGCCCAGGTTGTAGTCAATGCCGAAGCCATAGCTGAAGCCGGTCTTGGCCTTCGAAGAGGAAAGCCCGGTGGAAGAGTTAGTTGTCTTGAAATTAGCTGTGGTACCACCAATCAGGGCATAAGGCTTAAGCTCATCGCTGGCCGGCACCTGCAATTTAGCTAAATAGGAAAAGAAATAGCTGGCGTTGGCCTTGAACGTTCCGGCAGCAGCTCCCAAAGTGCCGGCGGCATAATCTTTGCTGGCCTTGGTTGTCGTGCCCAAACGCAACTCGAGGCCAAAGTAATCACCGATATCGGCGCCACCTTTTACGAATCCGCCAAATGTGGTTTTCCTCTGGCTGATGGCAGAATCAGAGTATTCAATGCCGAAGGCACCCATACCAACACCCATATAGGGGCGAATATCCATATCATTTGCATGTGCAACGGTGGCTGGAGCTATACTTAACAACAGCAGGGCTACCGCTAAACAAATTTGCTTTTTCATAGATTCCTCCTTGGAAACTCTGACTCAGTGTATTCCAGCATCAAACTAATTCAAGACGAACGATTCAAATGTGTGCTCAAACAGCCACAAATGCCCCCCAAGCCCATCGCAAATATGAATAAACATCATCAATCCGACTCAATATCTATCAGAGCATTTGTTTGGCACGAAAAACGCTGAGCGCGCCTTGTTCTAAAGGTATATAGATAAGGCAGGGTCTGGCATGTTTCCGATTGGCGGATGCAACGCTAGAGTGGTGCGGCCTGCTTAGGCAGGAGCCGGACTCAGGAGAGGATATGGCCAAGGACAAGCTCTGGGGCGGTCGTTTCAATGCCCCGACCAATGAATTCGTCGAACAGTTCAACGCATCCATCGATGTGGACGGGCGCATGTTCCGCGAGGACATAGCCGGATCCCGCGCCCATGCTCGCATGCTCGGCCAGCAAGGCATTCTTTCCGATGATGATGTGCAACAAATTCTTTCAGGCCTGAACGATATCGAAAAAGCCATTGAGGCCGGGGAGATTCCATTCACCGTAGCGCTTGAAGATGTGCATATGAATATCGAGGCACGCCTGACCGAGAAGATTGGCGATGCAGGTAAACGCCTGCATACAGCACGCAGCCGCAATGATCAGGTAACCACCGATACCCGCCTGTTCCTGCGTCGCCGCGTTGATGAAATGCAGGTCCGCATTCACACCTTGCAAGGTGTGCTGGTGAATCTGGCGCGCAGCCACGCCGATACCATCATGCCCGGCTTCACGCACCTGCAGACGGCGCAGCCGGTCACCCTCGGGCATCACCTGCTGGCTTATGTCGAAATGCTGGCCCGCGATTCCGGGCGCTTTGCCGATGCCAGAGCCCGCATGAATCAGTGCCCGCTCGGTTCAGCCGCACTGGCCGGCACCTCCTTTCCCATAGACCGCGCCTACACGGCAAAAAAACTGGGTTTCGACGCGCCCTGCGCCAATTCACTGGATGCTGTATCGGACCGTGATTTTGTCCTCGAGCTGCTGGCCGCCTGCTCCATCTGCGCGGTGCACCTTTCAAGGTTATCGGAAGAGGTCATCCTGTGGATGAGCGCGCAGTTCCGTTTTATCGATCTGCCCGATGCCTTCTGCACCGGCTCAAGTATCATGCCGCAAAAGAAGAACCCGGACATGCCGGAACTGGTGCGCGGCAAGACGGGCGGCATTATCGGCGGCTTGGTGGCCATGCTGTGCACAGTCAAAGCCCTGCCGCTGGCCTACAACAAGGATATGCAGGAAGACAAGGGCGCGGTATTCGATGCCTTTGACCAGCTCGAAGGCTGCCTGCGCGTCTTCGCCGACATGCTCCCCGGCATGCAGGTGAATAAAGAGCGCATGCGCAATGCCGCAGCCTCCGGTTTTTCAACCGCCACGGATCTTGCCGATGCTCTGGTACGCGCAGGTATCCCCTTCCGCGAGGCCCATGAGATTGTCGGACGCAGCGTGGCATGGTGTATCGAACATGATATCGAACTTCATCAAATGGATGCTGCCGCCTGCGCTGCCATCGACCACCGACTGAAGAAAGACATGACGGCCAAGTTGTCCGTCGAGGCCTGTGTGGCTGCGCGCAATCACATCGGTGGCACTGCGCCTGAGCAGGTAAGGGCTCAATGCGATGCATGGAAGAACAAACTGGAGGCGCATGATGCGTAATATTTTACTGGGGAGCCTGATCGCACTCATCGTTCTGGGCGGCTGCGGCCGCAAGGAATTCCCCCACCCGGATACCAGCGAACCGCTGCGCATTGTCGATCTGCAATCATCCAAAGAGGTAAGTGTGCTGCAACTGACGTTCACCATTCTTGGCGGTTCCGATCAGGTCGGCTACCAGATAGATCGTGCTGAAGTCGATTCCGTATGCGATTGCCTGACCCCTTGGCGGCGGAATTTCGAGCAGCCACCTCTACCCAAGAAAAAAGGCATCGTGCTGATCCGCAACTTCAAACTTTTAAGTCATGATCGCGAGTTCGCCTTCCGCCTCCGCGCTGTCGATTCTGCCGGCAACCTCAGCCCATGGAGCGCCCCGATGCGGGCTCGTGCCGACGACCTTTCCAAGTGATACAGCCGCAACAACGACTGGATACACTGGGTGCTTATCCCTTTGAGCGCCTGAAGTTTCTGCTGACGGGTATTACACCACCGTCAGGTTTGCCGCATATCGATGCAGGTGCAGGTGAGCCGCGCTTGCCGCTACCGCCCTTTGTGGGTGAAACACTGAACGGCAACCTTTCCGGTTTCTCACGCTACCCGACCACCAAGGGGGCAGACGTACTGCGCCATGCCGTTAGCGACTGGCTCACACAGCGCTACGGGCTAAGTGGGATTGATGCCGACACTCAGGTGCTCAGCGCCAACGGTACGCGCGAGGCGTTGTTTGCCGTAGCGCATGCGCTGGTCGACCCGGATGCTGCTGAAAAGCCATATGTGCTGATGCCAAACCCGATGTACCAGATCTATCTGGGCGGTGCCGTACTGGCCGGAGGCATCCCTTATTTCATGCCCTGCACAGAGCAAACCGGCTTTGCACCTGAACTTGCTTCCGTTCCGGATGAGGTCTGGCGGCGCACGGCCTTTATTTATGTCTGCTCCCCAAGCAATCCGACCGGCTGGATTGCCGAGGATGCCTGGTACCGCGATCTGTTTGCCCTCGCCGACCGTTTCGATTTCAACATTGTGTCCGATGAATGCTATTCGGAAATCTATATGCACCAGCCGCCCACCGGCCTGTTGCAGGTAGCCGAACATCTTGGCCGCAAGGGCTTCAGCCGCTGTCTGGTGATGAACTCGCTGTCCAAACGCTCGGCCCTGCCCGGCATGCGCTCCGGTTTCATTGCCGGCGATGCAGCCCTCATTGCACGCTTTGCCAAGCTGCGCACCTACACGGGACCCGCCACACCGATTCCCCTGCAGCACGTAGCTGCCGCCGCATGGTCGGACGAGGCGCATGTTCAACGTCATCTGGATGTGTATCGACAGAGCCTAAGCGCTTTTTTTGAAGCCTATGAGGATGGTGAACCGCCGGCCGGCTCCTTCTTCGTCTGGCTGCCTGTCGCCGATGGTGAAGCCTTTGCCAAGGCCGCCTATGCACAGCAGGCGATCACCGTTCTTCCCGGAGCCTACCTGTCCGCCGATGATGTGCAGGGATCCAATCCGGGAAAGGGCTTTATCCGCGCAGCCCTTGTCGATGGCCCGGAAAAGGCAGCCGAGCTTGCGCGCCGAATCAAACAGGTGAGAATTTAAGGCATGAATATTCCAGCTAATGTTGAAATCACGCTGCGTGAACTTGCTGCCGCTGACGGCACACTCAACGTCTACCTCTACGACACCGCACCGATGCGCGAAAAGATTGCCCATCTGGCCGACATCATGCCGGCGGGTGTTGAGGTGTTTTACGCCATGAAGGCCAATCCGCATGCGGCATTCCTTGCAGCAGCATTTGAAGCCGGAGCCAAAGGCATCGAAATCGCCAGCCTAGGTGAGGCGGAAAAGGCCGTGGCGGCTGGTTTCTCGCCCTCACAACTGATCTATACAGGCCCGGGCAAATCGGAAGAAGAGCTGCGCTGGGGTGTTGCCAGGGGCATTCGAACCATTCACATCGAATCGCTGACCGAGGCACACCGCCTGCATGCCATCTGCACAAAAATGGGCAAAACGCAGGATGTTCTGCTGCGCATCAACGCCGATTTTGATATCCATGAAGCGCAAACCACCTTTTCCGGCGGCTCCAAGAAATTCGGCGTCGATGAAGAGAAGCTGGGCAATATTCTGCCGCAAATTCTGGCGCTTGATTCCCTGCACTTCCGTGGTCTGCATGTCTATGCGGCATCCGGCGTGCTCAATGTCGACGACCTGCTGAAAAACTGCGAACTGGTTTTCGGCATGGCGCGCACGATTGAGGCCACCTATCCCGGCGTGCAGTGCGATACCATCGACTTCGGTGGCGGCTTCGGCGTGGACTACCTTGAGGAAGGGCACGACTTCAATCCCGAGGCCTATGCCCACGGCCTGAGTCGTTTAATCGAAGAGTACGGCTTTGCCGGACGAACCTTCTTCCTTGAGCTCGGCCGTTATCTGGCAGCCGACTCCGGCTGGTTCTGTACTGAAATCCTGGACATCAAGGACAGCCGCGGCAAAAAGCAGGTGATCTGCGCCGGCGGCATCAATCATTTCAGGCGACCGGCAGCGCTGGCTATCAATCATCCGCTGTCCATCCTGCGTATGGAAGTCCCGCCCCTGTTTGCCGGGCAGGAAGCCGTACGCCGCGAAGCGGTGTATTTCGGTGGGCCGCTGTGCACCGGGGCTGATAAACTGGCCAATAATGAGTTCGTGGATGCTGCCGATGTCGGCGATATCGCGGTATTCGGTCTGGCCGGCGCCTATGGCCTGAGCATGTCCAATGTCGAATTTCTTAGTCACGAGCGCCCGCAGGAAATCGTCCTCGTCTGAATTATCTGCCGATAACAGATGCTTCGGCATCGCGGTTTTTTTGTTACACTTGAAACTTATCCATGAATGAAGGAGCCATATATGAGCCATTTACAGCAGGTGATTGAGGAAGCTTGGGACACACGCGATGCATGGAGTGCCGCAAATGGTGCTGAGCCTTTCCGCAGCAGCATCGAAAAGGTCATCACCCTGCTCGACGATGGCGGCGTGCGCGTTGCCGAGAAGGACGCCGATGGTAAATGGGTCACCAACGAATGGCTGAAAAAGGCCGTCCTGCTCTACTTCAAGATCAATGACAACAAGGTCATCAACGGCGGCGTATCCAATTACTACGACAAGGTGCCGCTGAAATTCGCCACATGGGGCGAGGATATGTTCCGCAAGGGCGGCATGCGCGTGGTGCCACCGGCAACGGTTCGGCGCGGCGCCTACATCGCCCCCAAGGTTGTGCTCATGCCTTCCTATGTAAACATCGGCGCCTATGTCGATGAGGGCACGATGGTCGACACCTGGTCCACGGTCGGCTCCTGCGCCCAGATCGGCAAGAACGTGCATCTCTCCGGCGGTGTCGGTATCGGCGGCGTTCTCGAACCGCTGCAGGCCACCCCGACCATCATCGAGGACAACTGTTTCATCGGTGCCCGCTCGGAGGTGGTTGAGGGCGTGATCGTGCGCGAGGGATCAGTCATTTCCATGGGTGTATATCTCGGCAAATCGACGCGCATCATCGATCGTGAGACTGGCAAGGTGTATTACGGTGAGGTGCCGCCGTATTCGGTCGTCGTCTCAGGTTCCATGCCAGGCAAATCCGGTGGTCCGAACCTGTACTGCGCAGTCATCGTCAAAACGGTGGACGAAAAGACCCGCTCCAAGACCGGCATCACCGAGCTGCTGCGCGAATAGTCTAACCAGCGAACTACAATCAAACGATAAGCCCCGGGAAACCGGGGCTTTTTTTTGTTTCTTACTCTTGGTTTCACCGCTTTCGACTTTGACTTCCGGGTCCCGCTTGTAGCTGTGCCGGACCGGGTGCTTGCTCGTCGGACAAGCGCAAAAAAAGCGGGCCTTACTCGCGATTTGCGCCCGAAGAGTGAGTGCTCGGGCCGGGAATTCGCAGCTACCCGTGGGTGCCCTTCTTTGCTTCTTTCTTGGGCAAGCAAGAAAGAAGAACGCAGTGGCTCAGGCTAATAAGGATGGCTTGAGCAATTCCCTCACACGCACGGTGAGGAGGTCAGGCGAACTCGGGGAGCATCTCCGCAGGGAAAACGGGACCATCCACACAAACGCGGCGGTAGTATTCACCACCAGCCTCTTTGGTTTTAACAACACAGCCGGCACAGCCGCCGATACCGCAGGCCATATGCTCTTCCAGTGATAACTGAGCAGCTACGCCGGTTTCACGCGATAGCCGCGCCACGGCATGCAGCATCGGATGCGGTCCACAGGACAACATCACCGTTCGCGCCCGTTCCGACTCCTTCAGCGCCCGCAGATATTCACCGGCAAGATTCGGAACGTGGCCCTGATAGCAGCCATACATATCGGCATTGGAAGCCAACCGGCTCGCTACGCCACGTGATTCAAGCGAGGCAATGGCAAGAATGGTATTGCCGGCAATGCCGGGAAGCAGGAATTGCGATGGCCTGAGGGAAAACGGGAAGGCCACCTCGGAACCGGCAAACACCACCACATCCGCTTTTCCTGCCAGATGGTCGGCAGCAAAAATCATCGGCGGAATGCCCACGCCACCGCCAATCAACACGTAACGTTTGTTCAGGTCGGACAAATCGAATGGCCGGCCAATCGGGCCGAGCATGGGCAACAAATCACCCTGTTTACGCTGACTAAGTTCGCGCGTGCCTTCACCAATCGCCTTGAACAACAGATCGACCGTGCCCTTCTCGGGGTTGGTCAGCATGATGGAGATCGGCCGGCGCAGCGGACGTGCTTCAGAAACACGGATATGCACAAACTGGCCCGGCTGGGCATGCTGTGCCGTCTTTGCTGCCTTCACACGCAGAATGTACTGATCGCCCGGATGCTCGACGCGGGCCAGCACCTCGGCCTGCTCTTCGAAGATGGTGTTGCGATGCGGGGTGAAATCGTTATCAGCCAATGACATCACCCTTCTGGAAAACAACCCGTCCGTTCTTGATGGTATGCACAACCTTGCCGGTCATCTCGCGACCGTGCCACGGCGTGTTGCGGGATTTGGAGAAAAGCTTGTTGCGATCCAGTGTCCATTTCTCATCGGGATTAAAGATGCAGATATCGGCAGCAGCACCCTCGCTCAATGTGCCTGCATCCAGATGCAGCAGCTTCGCCGGATTGCTTGTCATGGTGGCGATGAGGTCGGACATGGGCAGCACACCCTCGCGCTCAAGGCCCAGCGATACCGGCAGCATCGATTCCAGACCGACAATCCCGAAGGCAGCGCAGGACAGGCCGCAGTGCTTGTCGTCTTCATGGTGCGGCGCATGATCGGTGGCGATGACGCTGATCGTTCCGTCACGCAGCCCTTCGATGACCGCCTGGCGATCCTCTTCGGTGCGCAGCGGCGGGCTCATCTTGGCATCGGCATTGAAGCCCAGCAGCTCTTCCTCGGTCAGCGCGAAATGATGCGGTGCCGCCTCGGTTGTCACCTTCAGGCCCTCGGCCTGCGCGCGACGCACCAGTTCGACCGCGCCACGCGTGGAGATATGCGCCACGTGGTAACGGGCATCGGCCAGCTTGGCCAGCATGATGTCGCGCGACACCATATCGTCTTCGCCCACAGCAGGCATGCCGGACACACCCAGTTGTGTCGAAATACGCCCTTCATTCATGCAACCACCCTTGGTGAGTTGCAGGTCCTCGGCATGCTGGATAATCAGGAAATCGAAGGTGGAGGCATATTCCAGCGCCTTGCGCATCACGCCGGAATGCCAGATGGGATTACCATCGTCGGAAAAGGCCACGGCGCCCGCGCGCATCAGCTCGCGCATCTCGGTCAGTTCCTTGCCTTCCAGATCGCGGCTTACCGCGCCGATTGGATACACATCGCACAGCCCTACCTGCCGGGCGCGCTCAATCACCTGCCGCACCACGCCGGCGTGATCCAGCCGCGGCTTGGTGTTGGGCATGCAACACATCGAAGTAACACCACCGGCCACAGCAGCCCGCGAACCGGATTCGATATCCTCTTTCCATTCCTGACCCGGCTCGCGCAAATGCACATGCATATCAATCAGGCCGGGGCAGACGATCAGACCGCTGGCATCGATCTCTGTCTTTGCCTTGCCGCCGGCGGCAGCAATGCGCCCGTCTTCAATGTAAATATCGGCGATTTCATCCACACCATTGGCCGGATCGATGACCCGCCCGCCTTTGATTAACAACGTCGTCATAGCAACTTCCCCTGTGCCTGCATGGCGGCTTCGGCTTTTTCGCGGCGCGGCGTGCGTTTTTCCGGTTCAGGGGCCGTGCCGCACAGCGCGGTCAGCACGGCCATGCGCACGGCCACACCGTGCTCGACCTGATCAAGGATGCGGCTGCGCGCCGAATCGGCCACATCGGAGGAGATTTCCACACCTCTGTTCATCGGTCCCGGATGCATGACCACGCAGTTATCGCCGGCCAGCGCCAGCCGTTTGCGATTCAGACCATAGGCCTCGTGGTATTCGCGGATGGAGGGGAAGGAGCAGTTATCGGTCAGCCGCTCGGTCTGCACGCGCAGCATATACAGCACGTCGGAGCCTGGAATGGCTTCATCAAAATTATGGAACACCTCGCAACCGTATTGCTCGACCTGACTTGGCAGCAGGGTTTTCGGGGCGACAACGCGCACCTTGTAGCCAAGCTTTTGTGCTGCCAGCAGGTGCGAGCGGGCCACGCGGGAATGGGCGATATCACCCACGATGGTCATGGTGATGCCCTCGTAACCGCTGGCCTGGGTTTTCAGGGTGAGCAGGTCGGTCAGAATCTGGGTCGGATGCTCGTGCGCTCCGTCACCGGCATTGACGATCGAGGTATGCGGCAGGAAATCGGCGAGAAACTCGCAGGTGCCGGCAATCGAATGGCGGATAACCAGCACATGCGGCTGCATGGCGGCCAGCGTTTCGGCGGTATCGAGCAACGTCTCGCCCTTGCTGGTGGCGCTGGTCGAGGCGGAGATATTAATCACATCGGCGGACAGGCGTTTGCCGGCAATCTCGAAGCTGGTGCGTGTGCGTGTGGAGTTCTCGAAAAACAGGTTGATGACCGTTTTCCCTCTCAGCGTTGGCGCTTTCTTAATCGGCCGGCGCGACAGCTCGATGAATGATTCTCCCATGCTGACCAGATGTTCGATCTGCTCTTTACTCAGCTGACCTATGCCGAACAGATGCTGGAAAAACATTTGCTGATGAGGCGTGCTCATGATCTCACTCTCCGTTGCACGATATGCCAATCACCTTCAGTAACCAGTTTGACGGAACAGCCGGGATCGGCGGCATGCATCAGGCCCGCCACATCGGGTGCGATGGGCAATTGTCGTCCGCCGCGATCCAGCAGCACCGCCAGGCGCACGCAGTCCGGCCTGCCGTAATCGAACACCTCGCCGAGCGCCGCACGAATGGTGCGCCCGGTATACAGCACATCGTCCACCAGCCAGACCGTCCTGCCGCTCACATCAAAGGGCATGTGGCTGGGACGAACCTCCGGGTTGGCACCGATGGTATCCAGATCGTCGCGGTAGAAACTGATATCCATATTACCGCGCTCAACTTCACAGCCGGCCTCTTCAAGGCGGCGCTGAATGGCATCGGCAACCTGAGCCCCGCCGCGCTCTATACCGATCAGGGTAAGGCTGTCGCCGTGGCAACGAATGGCCTTTGCCATGCGGTCCAGTGCGGCATTCACCGCTGCATTATCGTAGATGACATCAGCCATGATTCGGCTCCTTCAACTCCGGGTGGGCAGCAAGAAAATCTTCAAGAATGACTGCCGCCGCCGTTTGGTCGATACGTTCGCGAACCTTTTTTTCATTCAGCCCCTGAGCATAAAGACGTTCTTTTGCCGTCCATGAGGACAGTCGTTCATCCTGCATCACCTGCGGCAAATCTGACAACAGCCCAAGTTCGGCTGCAGCTTTGCGGCAATCCTCTGCCTGCACACCCTCAGAGCCATCCATATTCAAGGGCAGGCCGATCACAATCCCCTTGCAGCCATAATCGGCAGCCAGTTTCAATGCCTGGCGGGTCCAGCCCTGATCCTTGCGAAACAGGCAGGCAAGGCCGCGCACGGAAATGGCGAACCGGTCGCAAACGGCCACGCCGATACGTTTGCCGCCGATATCAAGCGCCAATAGGGGTAGTGTCAAAGATGGAGGAAGAGAGGAATCAGTAGTTGAGCAGGATGTGACTGTCATCAAAATCGAGATTCTGCAGCGTTTCACGGCAGGCGTCCACCATGGCGTTCATGCCGGCCAGACAGGCAACACTGTTTTTCCCGTCCGGCGCATCCAGCCTGAGCGTATCCTGCACATAACCGATGGGCCCATCCCAGCTTTCGCTGCCGCTGGTCACCGACACGCTGACCTCGATGTCATGTTCCGACAGCGCCTCCAGTTCATCGGTAAGCAGGCGGTGGCAGGGGGTTAAAAAACCGCAGTAGATATGCACAGCGCCGTATTGTTCGCGGTGCGAAATCAAATGCCGCCATACACTGCGCAGCGGAGCCACGCCGGTGCCCACGCCGATCAGATACACATCGCAGCCGACAAAGGGGGCGAGATCGAAACCATGCCCCATCGGTCCTTCCACCTCCACGGTGGAGCCGGGCTCCAGCGAGGCAAGCAGTGCGGCAATACCGGGACGGTTTTTGATCACAAACTCAAAGGCATCGGAACGTGCCGGTTCCGATGCGATGGCAAAATAACCGGGTTTCGGATCGTGCACGCCGGGCAGACCCAGGCGGACAATCTGGCCGGGAATGAAGGGCTCAATCCGCTTACCCTTAGCCGGCTCGATTTCCAGTCGGATGATGGCTTCCCCGCTCGTGGGGCTGCTGAGCAGCTCCGAAGCTTTAACGCGCATCAAATATGGAAGAGTATGTGGCAATAGAACCTCGCTTGGTGTTCCGCGGAACCAGGTAGGCGGGACATTGAAACCGAGAGGCCGACAAGATGCAAGACACCATTTCCAGTAAGGACACATTGCTCGAACTGCGCCTTCCCGAGGCCGCCATCAGTGAACAGGCCTTTGAACAGCTCTGCGCACAGCTTGAGGCTTGCGGCAATGCCGTTGAGACGGATGCAAAAAGCGGTGCCAGTGAGTATGTGGCATGGTTTCCGGCGGGCGACGATGTGCAACAAAGCCGCGCCCATATCACCGCTGCCGCCCTGCGCCTCGGAATTGGCGAAGCGGAGATTACGCTCAACAGCCTGAATGACGACTGGGAAACGGCCTGGCAAAAAGACTGGCACGGCATGCCCATCGGCAAGACACTGTGGGTGCGCCCGTCCTTCTGCGAGGCCGCGCCCGAAGACCGCATCGACATCGTGCTCGATCCCGGCATGGCCTTCGGCACCGGCCAGCATGCCACCACCCGCCTGTGCCTTGAGACGATTGAACGGGTTTGTGCCGAATCCCCGCCAGCCAGCATGCTGGACATGGGCGCAGGCTCGGGCCTGCTGGCCATCGCCGCCGGAAAGCTGGGCGCGAAAGGCATCGTGGCCATCGACAACGACCCGATCTCGGTCGAGGCCAGCGAAGTGAATGCCGCCATCAATGGTGTGCAGCTCGAATCCCTGCTGGGCGACACCCCTCCGAATCAAACCTTCGAGCTGGTCGCCGCCAACATCCTCGCCGGCCCCCTGATCGACATGGCCCCGGCACTAGCAAAATGCGTCGGCAAGCGCCTCGTCCTCTCCGGCCTGCTGAGTACGCAGACCGATGCCGTCACCGCCGCCTACGTCACCGCCGGCCTCAAGCTCGCCCGCACCGACACCATGGACGAATGGGCCTCACTGGAGATGATTCCCTGATCTAAAGATTCAACCCGACCGGCCGCTTCCGGCCAAAATCGGACCCTCAGAACAATCAACTTGCATTTACTCTCCATACGTTGAGCATTTTTCTCTGGTCCCTTGATCCAGATTGAATATGCTGCTTTCCTGCCGGAAAGGAGGCATCATGAATAGTAGCGATTCAATGGCAACAGCACTTGTCAATCGCGTTCCCCACATCGTCCTGCTCTATTGGATAATCAAGATTGCATCAACCACGCTTGGTGAGACCGGAGCGGACATGTTCTCCATGACTTATCAACTTGGGTATGGAGAAACTATCCTGCTCTTTATGGGACTGTTTATTGCTCTGCTTGCGCTCAAGCTGTCGATCAGGAGATATGAACCGGTGACCTACTGGCTCACCTTTACCGCTACCGCTATTGCTGGTACGGCCATCTCTGACTTTATCGACCGTACTTTGGGGCTGGGCTATGCCTCGGGCTCGACTCTGTTGATTGCTCTGCTGATTACAATCCTTGCATTGTGGTACTGGCATCAGCGTTCAATCAATGTGGAGGTAATCACCAGCGGCAGCACAGAGGTCTACTACTGGATGGCATTCCTGACTGCCAACACGCTTGGCACGGCGGCCGGCGATTTTGTCGCCGACCAATTAGGACTGGGTTTTGCCGACAGCGCGATGTTGTTTACAGGTTCATTGATTGTGATAGCCCTATTACACTATTTTACCAAATCCTCAGGTGTATTGCTGTTCTGGCTTGCCTTTGTTCTGACTCGCCCCTTTGGTGCCACCTTCGGAGATTGGCTGACCAAACCACTCGATCATGGTGGGTTGGCTTTTGGAACCGTCGGTGCCTCGGCGTTCTTTTTGATAATTCTGATCATTGCTGTTTTCCGTGAATCTAGGCTAGAGCGTTCGGGCAAACGCATTTCGGAGTTGGATTGATTAGATGCCACTATGGGCTTACATCTTCTATCCAAAAATGAGCCCTTGGGTGTCCGCTTTTGGCCGACTGCTGCCGATCACGACAGGCGACTCACGGCCAACTTAAGACGTTCAAATGAATATAAATAATAGACAAAACTAAGCTCGAAGCGTCTAGTAAAGCAGTAGCGATTCAATCTTAATTGTCCAACACTTTGAGCCGGAAGAATTAAAAGGAGCTGTGAAATGAAATGTGTTTATTTTTCCGTAATATTCATTATTAGCTTGGTCTTACTAAGTCCGAATGTGAATGCTGGTGACGGCCAAGTTTTGAAAGGGCTGCACCTTTCATGTGCTCCATTTGGATGTGGTAAATATGCGCAACCTGGCCCCAATTATGAGGAAAGGAAGAATATGCCCACATCCAGATCGGAAGATAACACGCCTGAAGATGAGCAGGGTCAGAACACTAACCATCTTAAGAAAAAAGACAGGGCTATCAATTTATATGATCACGAAAAGTAGAAGATGTTTCAAATAATCATTTGAAACGCCACCTTTACTAGGCGCGGCGAGCTTAGTTTTGTCTATTATTTATATTCATTTAAACGTCCTGAGTTTGGCCGCACATTGCCCGTCGCGACAGGCGATCTCTGATCTTATAGGGCAATGACTAATTCAGAGGACACATTATCGAATAATTCGTCGATGGGGCGAATTAAATATTATGTCCTCGGATTTCGGATTTCGGATTTCGCGGCACCACGTTTGGTCAAACTCAATAATAATTTCAATACTTGAAGAGCTTCACTTGCTTTGAGGTTTGTCCTGTCTGGCAATAACGGATTTCCTGGATTCATTTGCATCATTTTCGTGTTCGGAGGCTTTGCCGCCAGATTCAACCACCGTTTGATGCATAGATCCCGAAGACTTCTCAATTGCAAATTTGGATTTCAGTGCACCAGTTTCGTCAGTGGTCACGTTTTTAACCTTTCCCCCAGGTATCACGTCAATCCCCGGAACAGGATCACCTGCATAAACTGGTGCGGCAGAGATTACTAGCAATAACCCAAGTATGGGTCTAGCTATGACCCGCAGTACACCGACTGATTTCTTCTCCATTGTTATTCCCCTTTAAAGTGTTACGGCAAATTTTAAGGCGCTGCCTCGCTGCCTAACCAAATGAAAGAGAATATGCGCTTTTGTGATGGCCTGCTAGAAGCAGGGTTGGCTTTAAACGCGAAACTGACCATTTTGGTCTTCAGTGCGTATTCCACGGGAAGTCGGCACCCATAGTTTATGCAATTCTGGGGACAGACATATAATCTAATTATTCGATAGTAGTATGAGTTAGGTTGCAGATTCCACCCGAATATCCCACTTGATTCCGTTTTAAAGTCCCAGCCATTTCCGATCAAAAAACCCACCTGATTCCAATTCAAAGTCCCACCTGCACATCTAGCCGCCTGTTGTGGTTGAACCTGCGTATACTGGTTAAACCGACCACCGATTATAGAATGAAACCGGCCGGCGGCGCTGGTTGATGGCCGGCCTAAGTTGGCCGACTATCGACTGTGGCGCGACCGGCGAGGTGCGGCCATCAACGGCCATTCGTTCGAATACCATTGGACCCCCTGAATAGACAGGCGGCTTCATAACATTTACTTTCTCTCTTAGCTAAAGCTGAATGTAAACAGGGGGAAATTTGCCAACAGCAACTTTAAAGATATTTCTCGCATATGGAGACCCAAAAAGACTTCGTACAGCTGAGCTTTCAAATTGGATTGGTAAAGCGGTATCAGGACCGAGAAGTGAATTTGATAAAATTCTAACTAGGGAGGAGTCTTTAAGCTCTGGTGTTTATTTTCTCACAGGCACTGACCCTAAAACAAATAAAAGCGCCATTTACATTGGTGAAGCCGAGTGTGTTCGAGACAGAGTAAAAAGCCATTTGTCAAAAGACTTCTGGAACAATATCACCTTCTTTATCACAAAAGGTGAAAATTTAACGAAAGCACATATCAAATACATCGAAGGTCGCCTTATTGATATTGCTCGATCTGCCGATAGGTCTATCGTAATGAACAGTCAAGGAAGTGGGGCAAAACTTCCAGAGTCAGACCGAGAAGAGATGGAAGTTTTCCTAGGTAATATGCAACAAGTATTACCCGTACTTGGAGTTGAGGCATTTGTACTAACATCTTCAATAGCTGATGAAGAGCAACAAGAAGAGTTGCTCGCTTGCAACATTAAAGATTTAAAAGCAGCTGGATATTTAACCCCAAGTGGCATTGTTGTTCTAAAAGGGTCACAGGCAGTCCTTGAAGAAAGAGAGTCGGCTAAAAAGTGGCCAAGCGTATTGATACAGCGTAACAAACTCATAGAGGAAGGTGTTCTTATTAGCAAAAACGGAGCTTTCGTTTTCACTAAAGACGTTGAGTTTTCCAGCCCTAGTTCCGCAGCAGCAACAATTCACGGTGGTAGTGCCAACGGGCTTACGGCTTGGGTTAATTCAAAAGGGAAGCAACTAAAACAATTGCAAATCGAGTAACAAGCCAATCAATCTTGACCTTTAGTTCTTATTGGCCATTAAGAATAGCCTCTTTAATAACTGGGGCTACAGTATCTGTATTGATACCATGCTCTATGCAATATTTTGATTGAAGCCATTCAGAAAGTTTTTTAGCGCCCTTACTGGAATTACATCCACAGCAACACAAAGTGATATTTTCTCTTGTGATGACTCTAGCATCGTTGATTATATGCTCCCAGCTTGCAGCCGTTTTCTTGGATGTTTTAGCAGAGGTAAACTCAACGCTGCAATAGACACAGACTTTGTCTCTCTCTCGCACTTCTTTTTCAAGCCAGTCTGGGATATTCCAATTGTTTGACACTTGGGATGCTTCTTACCTCCCATTTAGTAACGCGGGAGGGCTAATAAATACACGCACCTATCCCCGCAACGAACAGTATAGAGAACTATTACTGATTTAAATAAGTTGTGTGCCTATAATATGCCGACATGAGCAATGAAGAAAATAAAAAGGAAGCCTCAAGAAAAAAATCACTTGGGGAGTTGGGCGAACTTTTTGCAATTAAAGCACTTGTCGATAATCACTATGAAAAAATAATAAATTTAAATGATAAAAAGATGAATTTTCCTTTTGCTGACTTATATGCAGAAAAGGACGGAAAGAGATTCATCTTCAGCGTTAAAGCTAGAAACAAATACCAGAAAAACCATAAGCTAAATGCGTTTTATAATCTCGGAAGTGACGCATACAGAAAAGCGGCAACGGCAGAACAGGAATACTGCGCAGAACCTCACTGGATGGCAATTCAATTCGACCAATTTACATTTTCAATATATTGGGGCCCATTGGAAGAATTGAATGGGAGAAATGCAATACCGCTAGCCCAATGTGCAGAGGGAAAAATCGGCACATGTTTAGCAAAAGACAAAAGGCATTATTTCGATTTTGGTTTTTTTGGTAATGCAAAAGATGAAAAAATAACATAATCCGGTGTTCGAGAGGGACTCCGCAAAAGCTTTTCTTTTACTCCACCCCTCAACTTTACGTTAACAAAAAATATCTTATTAAATTTGGGTGCTCACAAAATGCCTCGGCCGAATGACCGAAGCTGGCCGGAAGGAGCCGTTTAGGGCCAGATGGATTTATTGAGGTAGGGGATGGCGCCCTGCGGACAAGCCCGGGGCGTCGCCAACGTTTCAGCCTTTCAGCGCAAGGCGTCGAATCCGCCTGCGATCATGGTGTTCGCGCAGTGGGTGAGGATCACGTCGATGCCTTTATGTACGAACTCCATGCCGTCTTTCGGATCGTCCGACCAGGAGATGTTGCAGAGCAGACCGAGTTCATGTGCCCGACGAATATCTTCCTCCGTCACATCGCGAGAGAACTGGATGCGTTGACATGCATAGCGCTTCGCAATGTCGACAGACGCGGAGGGGTTATCCTGACCCACAAGGCAGGCACGAGGGACTTCAGGGGCATATTCAAGCGCGGTCCGGAGTGCCGATTCGGTCTCCAGGGAAATATAGGCACTGTCGGTCAATGCGTGTTCGGTCAAAAGGTCGCAAACCCTTCTTACGGTTGCGCCGTCTTCCCCTTCGTTCCTGATCCGTATGTTGAGTCCGATGCGGCCGTCCATGGCATCCAGGACCTCCTCAAGGCGCGGCACCCGAACGCCACGCCATGCATCTCCGGCATGGCTGCCTGCATCCAGACGGCAAAGATCCTCCCAGCCAAGCTCGGCCACGTTCCCGGACCCATTGGTCGTGCGATCCACCGATGCATCGTGACAAACGACCAGCACACCGTCGCGACTTGCCCTCACATCGAACGCGATCTCATGCGCGCCCACAGCCATGGCAGCGGCAAAGGCCGGAAGCGTATTTTCCGGACAGACCTGACCCAGCCCCCGAAGCGCGCACAGGCGTGGAAAGGACGAAGCATCAATCCTCTTCGCCCTTTCCACGCGCGGACGGTAGGCCGCAGGCCTGCGATGCGCGTCGATAAGTTCCCGGTATCCCACGACCGCCTGGCCATGAGATGCCGGTTTCGTGAACTTTTGCCCGGGGTCAATCTCGGCAGAGATAACGCAAGCATCCGCGCCGGCATTTTCCAGCAATGCCCCGTCGGGAGCCGCAACAAGGGATCTTCCGCCAACACCCGGCTTTGGCATGGCGTATGAACTTCGGATCAGATACGTGCCGCTATCAAGCGCGCGCACCCGGGCGTTGCTGCAGATGCGCTCGGCAGACTCGCTGCGCTGATAGCTCGGGCAAAGCACAAGATCAGCCCGCTGCGCGGCCAGGGCGGCAAAATGCTCGGGGAAGGACAGGTCGAAGCAGGTGGCAAAGCCGAGCCGGATTTCCCCGTATTGGAAAACCGAGGGCATGGAGCCCGATGTCATGCCACAGCCAATTTTTTCCACATCCGTCAGATGGACCTTGTCGTAGCTGAACGCGAGCGCGCCGGTCTTGTCGAACACAAGCGTGCGATTGAACCAGCGCGCTCCGGACCGGACGAGGCCGGCCAGAACGATCAAGCATTGCAATCGCTTGGCATGCGCGGCCACATCCTGAAGGAAGGCCTTGCCCTGCGCTTCCGCGAACGCACAGAGCTCCTGCCGGTCGCTCAGCCCTGGCGTATTGGCGTACTCGGGCAACAGCACCAGGTCCTGTTCTCCGGGCTGCAATTGTTCAAGCCTCGTCCGCATCCATCGCAGGCACGCCTCGGCATCGGCAGGCGTACCTTGCATCGGATACGGCGGCTGGAAGACGACGATTCTCATACTATTCCCTTTCGGCTGCGCGCGCGTCTCAGTCCTTCAGGGTTTTCATGTCGATAACAAAGCGGTATTTCACATCGGCCTTCACGACGCGGTCGTAGGCGTCGTTGATATCCTGGATGTCGATCATCTCGACATCGGAAACGATGTTGTGCTCGGCGCAGAAATCGAGCATCTCCTGCGTTTCCCGGATGCCGCCGATCAACGAGCCGGCAATGCGCTTGCGCTTCATGATCAGACCGACGCCGTTCACATCGGGCAGGAGAGCGAGAGCTCCCACAATGACCATCGTGGTATCGCGCTTCATCAGATCGATGTACGGATTCACATCATGCGCAACCGGAATGGTGTTGAGTAGGAAATCGAAGCTGTTGGCATGCGCCGCCATCTGCGCCTCATCCCGGGATACCAGCACCTCATGCGCCCCCAGCCGTTTTGCATCCGCACCCTTCTCGGGTGAGGTCGTGATCATCACGACATGCGCGCCCATGGCGGCCGCAAGCTTCACACCCATATGCCCGAGACCACCGAGGCCGATAATGCCGACCTTGTCGCCGGCCTTCACCTGCCACTGCCTGAGCGGCGAATAGGTCGTAATACCCGCACACAGCAGCGGTGCCACGGCCTTCGTATCGAGCTTCTCCGAAACATGCAGGACGAACTGCTCATCCACGACTATCTTTTCGGAATAGCCGCCGTAGGTCATGCCGCCCATCACCGGATCCGGGCTGCCATAGGTAAAGACCATGCCGCCTTCGCAATACTGCTCCAGATCGTCCTCGCAGGCCGGGCAGTGATGACAGGAATCCACCAGGCATCCGACGCCGACCAGATCACCCGCCTTGAAGCCAGCCACGCCTTCACCCACCTTCGCGACGCGGCCGATGATTTCATGCCCCGGCACCACCGGATACACGGACCCGCCCCATTCGTTGCGCGCGATATGGATATCGCTGTGGCACACGCCGCAATACTCAATCTCAATCTGCACATCCTTCGCACCCACCGTGCGGCGGTCGAAGGCAAACGGTGCAAGGTTCTCGGTCGCGCTTGGCGCAGCGTAGGCTTTTGTATTCATGGTGCTTCTCCTATGGGAAAGATCATGCCATGGACCGAAAGCGGATCAGGGCTGGGTGGACTTCTTGAGATAGGGGATGACGACCGGGGGGACGAGTTCGGAAACATCGCCGCCCATGGATGAGATTTCGCGGATGAAACGCGAGGACACGAAGGTGTAATCCTCTCTCGCCATCACAAAGACCGTTTCAATGGACTCTTCCAGCCGCCGGTTCATCGTTGCCATCTGGAATTCATACTCGAAATCCGATGCCGCGCGCAGGCCGCGCAGAATGGCCTTGGCCTTCTGTTGCCTTGCCAGCTCAACCAGCAGGCCATCGAAAGCAATGGCCTCGATGCGATCATCGCCGACAAAGGTTTGCCGCACCATGGCCAGCCGGGTATTCAGATCGAATCTGGGCTGTTTATTGGGATTCGCAGCCACGCCGATGACCACGCGATCGAACAACTTCAGGCCGCGCCGCACCACATCGACATGCCCCAATGTGATCGGGTCAAAGGTGCCCGGATAAATAGCCGTTCGAGTCATGCTCCCTCCTTGCCCAGAAAATGCAGACATGTGCCACCATAGCGCCGTGCCTGCCGCTCCGTCCAGCCTGCCGGCCACACAGGAACCACCCGCGACTCTTCCTCGATGATCAGTTGCTCGCAGGTAATGCCGGCTGCATCAAGCCATAGCGGCAGCTGTTCGCTGATACCCTTGGCATAGGGCGGGTCGGCAAAAACAATATCGAAGTGACGGCCATGCAAATGCCCCAGCTCCTTCTGCACATCACCGCACAGCAGATGCCAGTCATCCTGCAACTCGAAGTTGCGGCGCATAGCGACAAACCCGGCAACAATGCGCCGCTCTTTCTCGATGGAGGTCACCGATGCGGCCCCGCGCGACAGGGCCTCGAGCGCCATCAGTCCGGAACCGGAAAACAGCTCGAGAATCTCGCAACCCTCCACACCACCAAGTATGTTAAACAAGGCTTGCCGCACCTTGGAGGGTGTGGGCCGCACACCGGGAATATCGGGGACGGTAACTTTACGGCCGCGCAGGCGACCTGCGGTAATGTGCATCAGTCGCCGCTGCCTGCGACCTCAGGCCCTACCTGAATGACGTTCCAATCTTCCGCATCAAGGAAACGTGCTGCTTCATGCTTCACCTCGGCCAGGGTCACGGCATTGATACGCGCCTCCCAGTTCTGCAGATAATCCAGCGGCAGACCGTAGAAGCCGATCATCGACATCAGGCCGACACGCTTGGCATTGGAATCAAGACGATGGGCAAAGCTGCCAGTTAAATTGGCCTTGGCGGCAGCAAGCTCCTGCTTGCCGATATCACCGTCGTGCATCTTGCGCATCACCTCACGCACCACATCCAGTGCCTTGCCGGCCTGATCGGCGCGCGTTTGCAGGCTGATAACAAACGGCCCCGGCACAGCCAGCGGCATGAAGTAGGAATACACGCCATACACCAGACCGCGCTGCTCACGCACCTCGTTCATCAGGCGCGAGGCGAAGCCGCCACCGCCAAGGATGTGATCAAGCAGCATATCGGCAAAGAAAGCCTTATCGAATCGCGACAAGCCAAGACGGGCCATCTGCACGGTCATCTGCCGGGTCGGCATGACCACCTGCCGCTGCTCGCCACGCACCGCCACAGGCTCGGGGATATCAGTAAAAGATACAGCCGGCTTCCCCTTCCAGCCGGCAAAGGCCGGGCGAATCAGGGCCAGCAGCTCATCCATGGTTACATCGCCACTCACCGCCAGCACCGCACCTTCAGGTCTAAACTGCTTGCGGTACATGCTCTGCAGATCCTTCAACTCAATGCGCTTTAATGAGGCCAGATCGCCATCCGGACGGTGACCATAACCATGCTTCGGATACATCGTTGCCGCGGTTTCTTCAGCGGCGCGCACGCCCGGTTCTTCCAGCGACTTCTGTGCTCCGGCCACGGCATCACTTTGCAGCACGGCAAAACGTTTGGCATCCCAGCCCGGCTGCAGGCCCGCCTCGGCAAAGGTGTCAACGCCCTCGGCAAGCGCCTCCTTGAGCACGGTAAGCGTCATGGAAAGGGAATCATATGACGCGCCCCCGCCCAAGCGGATGGCGGCCGCATCAAGCTTGTCGGCCCAGGCAACATAATCGTGCTTCGCGGTATGATCACCGAGCATGGCGGCCAGCATGGCCGCCGAGCCACCACGTCCGGCAGGATCCTGCCAACTGCCGGCCGGCAGATTCAGACGCATCACCACCATGGGCACATTGCTCGACTGCATCAGCAGCACACGCAGCCCATTATCCAGACGCGCCTGTTCAATCGGCGGCATCGCCTGGGCTGCGGGGGTAAACGCGAAGAGGAAAAGAACAGTCAGTACGCTCATCAGATTTCTCATGACTTCACCTCCGGCTGCAGCAAGCCGGTGGTTGAACGCTCCTGCCTGATCCATTGCTTGAGCACGCCCTTCACATCTTCGGCCCTTACACTACCAAGCGCGGCAAGCCAGGCATCACGCTTGCCTGCCCCGATACCCACTGTTTCCAGCATGCCGATTTCCTTGGCGCGGATGTATAGCGAGTCCTGCGCAAACACCTGATCGGCAACCATGCGGCGCTTGGCGGCAGCCAGTTGCGTTGCATCCGGGCCCTTATCGCGCAGCGTGCCGATGGTTGCCCAAAGTGCTGCTTCGAAGGCCTCCGGGGTCTGCTTCGGTCCGAGCATGCCGTAGGCGAACCACATATCGATACCCATGCTGAACGGGTCGTATCCGGCAGCGGCGGCAAAGGCCTTGCGCTGCTTATCAACAATCTCGCGATTAAGCAGGGCAGAACGTCCACCGGCCAGAATCTCCGTGGCCACAGCCAGGGCAGCCGCTTCGCGGTCGTTCTCGCCTGGCTTCCAGACCGGCACCGGCATGGTGACGGCCAGCATCGGCAACTGCGCCGGCAGCACCGCCACCATGCGCTTCGGGCCAATCGGCTCCGGCTCCACCGGATTGAAGCGGGCTTCAACCGGCTGCTTCTTCAGCTTGCCGAAGGTGCGCGCCACGGTTTTCTTGATGTCGGCAAAATCCACATCGCCAACCACCACCACGGTCACATTACCGGGGATGTAGTGAGCCTTGTAGAAGGCGCGCACATCGTCGATATCCAGCTTCTTCAAATCCTGCATCCAGCCGATCACCGGCTCACGGTAGGGATGCAGACGCAGGGCCACCGAGGTGAGCTCCTCGAACATGCGGCTGTTCGGATCATCATCGGTGCGCATGCGGCGCTCTTCCTGAATGACCTGTATTTCCTTGGCAAAGTCCTCGGCGCGCAGGTTCAGGTGGCCAAAACGCTCGGCCTCCATGCCCAGCACTTCATCCACCTTAGCAGCCGGCACAATCTCGAAATAGGCCGTGTAGTCATGACTGGTAAAGGCGTTGTCGTTACCACCCATGGCAGCGATACGGCGCGAGAACTCACCGGCGGCAAGTTTTTTTGAACCCTTGAACATCATGTGCTCAAAGACATGCGCCAGCCCTGTCTTGCCGGATGTTTCATCGCGCCCGCCCACCTTCAGCCATATCTGCACAATGGCGACGGGAGCGGAATGATCCTCCTCAACCACCAGTCGGACACCGTTATCGAAGGCGGCCTCATGCAGCGGGGCAAAGGGGGCAGCTCCGGCCATGGGGGGGAAAAGAAAAAGGAATATTGCGGGGAATAGCTTCAGATATCTCATACGGCACAATTTACGTCATGCAGCCTGATGTGCAAACCACAGAAGCGGGCCGAAAGTGGTGCACATCCTGCACCCTTCTGCACAGCTCAAGCGCCATACTACTGGAGTTTCTTAGAGCGATTCTCCCGAAGCGCTACGGGCCGCCCCTACCTGCGCGCCTCGGCCACATAGGTGGCAAGGCGCTTTCTCCAACCATCCAGCCAGCGCACCTCGTGTCTCTCTGGCGGCGAATTGGCCACGCGCCTGGTAAGCATGGTATCGGCAGCGCGCGCGAATTCCTCGATGGCAGCAAGGCCTTGCTCATCGCCGTGCATCGCCTCAAGCACCTGCATCAGGCCCCAGCCCTGCCCGTGGTAACGCTCTTTCTCACTCACCCCTTCACCTTTGAAATTGACGTAATCGGTCAGCGCATATGAGCCCATCGGCGATGCGGCAACGCGGCGGTATTGCTGCCTGATATGCTCACGTCTGTGTTCCGGCGCTGCCTTGATGATCTCGGGAAGGGCTGCATCCAAACGCCGGCTTATGAACGCTGCCTGCAAGGGCATGGTTTTTTCAAGCATGCTGCGCAGGAGCTGCATGCGCGGCGCTTCAATATCATGCACAAAGCTGTCGCGATCAGGCCACGGGCAAGCCCCGGCGGAAGCAAGCCAACCGGGCAGCGCTACATCATGATTGCGCAGGAAGACTAGGAGCTGCGGAAAGCTTTCGCGGAACGGCTTGTCCACTTCGGCCACACCTGCGGGATACCAGATGAAATGCCCGATACCCAAGGAAGCGAATTCCTCACCCTTGTTCCATGAGGTCAGACAGGCGATACGGCCGGCACATTCGTTGTGGAAAACCAGCTGCGCTACGCGTGCCTGCTGTCCGGCAACATCCTCAAGGGACAAGGCCGGTGGCATGCACAGGACAAAGAAAACGGGGAGCATCACAGCCCCCCGTATCCATGCCTGAAACGCAATCATCTTAGAAGTTATAGCTGACGCCCACCGAAGCGACCGGATAGAACTTGTACTTCTTGACGTTGTTGTCCAATTTCGTCTTTTCAGCCGCAATGTCGGCGGTCAGTCCGGCAGCAGCTCCGGTAGCCGAAAGCGTGGTCTTCGGCTTGCCCTGATACAGCACGCCAAGATCAACATTGAAGCCGATCGGGCTGCCGCTGGAAACCGCATCGCCCCAGCCGATACCGGCATACGGGGCCAGCTTGTTGAAGTCCATCGTACCAGTCACGGAGCCGGCCTGTGCCGAGGTATAGGTTGTGCCGTTGATAACATAGCTGGCGCCATTCGGCACGCCGGTCAGGGTCAGCTTGTTGCCGTTGTAGTAGGCACCGGCAGTCACGCGGAACTTGCCTGCAAAGGGGTAAAAGTCGGCCAAGGCGCCGACCGACATCAGCTTCAACTTGGCATCGTAGTGCACGCTGGTATTGGTCACTGTGGTATTGTATCTGAAGCCGTTGGCCTGAATGCGGGCGTTAAGCAGCATCGGAATGACGTTTGTGGTCAGCTCCACGCCGGCACCCAGCGTGCCTGCCTTCACGCCCACGGCAACGCCGTCGGCCATGGCAATCTGGCCACCGGCCAGCAAAGTGCCGGCAAGGGCCAGCGAGACATAACGAAGCTTCATGGAAGTTCTCCTAATGAAATCTGAATTTAAACACGATGCTATCTTTACCACCCATCGCGGCAAGACCGTGATATCGCCCACATCTCCTAGCCATCCAGCCAGCCTTGCAGCGAAGCCAGCGCCAGATCTGAAACCATGCGCCGACGATCTGCTCTGCCCAAACGCCGTTTGCCATCCATCTTCGGGCCCGGCGGCAGCAGGCCGAAGTTGATATTCATCGGCTGGAAATCCTCGATGCGAGTCTGCGAGATATGCGCCAGCAGTGCCCCGTGCGCAGTATCGGCTGGTGGCGCATCAGGCTCGAGGCCTTGCGCCATCGCCGCCAGAAAACGGCCGGCCATCAGTCCCATAGCCGCCGACTCCACATAACCCTCCACGCCGGTAATCTGGCCGGCGAAGAGAATACGCGGCTGTTTTTTCAGGCGCAGGGTGCCGTCAAGCAGGGCAGGCGATTTGATAAAGGTGTTACGATGCAGGCTGCCGAGGCGGAAAAACTCGGCCTGCTCCAGTCCCGGTATCATGGTGAACACCCGCTTCTGTTCGCCATAGGTCATCTTGGTCTGGAAACCGACCATGTTTAATAACGAACCCATGCGGTTGTCGCGCCGAAGCTGTACCACGGCATAGTGCCGTACGCCCGTTTCCGGATGATCGAGACCTACCGGCTTCATGGGCCCGAAGCGGGGCGTGTCCTCGCCGCGCTCGGCCATTTCCTCAATCGGCATACAACCATCGAAGAAGGGAACATCCTCGAAACCCTTGAAAGCCACTTTGTCGGCCGCCACCAGCTCGGCAATAAAGGCCTTGTACTGGCTTTCCGTCATCGGGCAATTGAGGTAATCGCCCGCCTCGCCCTCGGCCACATCCTTGTCATAGCGGTTCTTCCAGAAAGAAAGAGCCATGTTCACCGATTCGGCATCCACCACCGGGGCAATGGCATCGAAGAAACTCAGGTGCTCCTCCCCGGTCAATGCGCGGATTTGTTCGTACAAGGCATCCGAGGTAAGCGGCCCTGAAGCAATCAGCACCAATCCTTCGGCAGGGATTTCAGTGACCTCGCCGGGCACGAACTCGATCAACGGCTCGGCCTTCAATGTGGCCGTGACCAGTTCGGAAAACTGCTCCCGGTCCACGGCCAGCGCTGTGCCGGCCGGAATGCGAGCTGCATCGCCACATTGCATAATCAGCGAATCCATGCGCCGCATCTCTTCATGCAACAGGCCAACCGCATTCTCCAGATGATCGGCGCGGAAGGTGTTGGAACAGACCAGTTCCGCGCAGTTGCCGGTGTTGTGCGCCGGGGTCATTTTCAATGGTCGCATTTCATGCAGACGCACAGGAATGCCACGTCTGGCCAACTGCCATGCTGCTTCACTGCCCGCCAGACCTGCACCGATAATCGTTACTGCTTGTTTAGAGGAAGAATCATTCATGCCGCAAAGCTACTTGCCGCCGGGCCGACAACAAGCCGAAACTCGCGTCGCGGAAAAGAAAAAGGGTGCGAATCATCGCACCCTTTAAATTGCTCAAAGACGAAGAACTCAGTCTTCTGTCCGGCTGGTCACTTCAAGAAGATGATAACCGAACTGGGTCTTCACAGGCCCCTGAACGGTATTCACATCGGCCGAGAACACGACCTTGTCGAATTCCGGAACCATCATGCCGGGTCCGAATTCACCCAGATCACCACCACTCCGCCCGGAAGGGCAGCTGGAATGCTGCCTGGCCAACTCGGCAAAATCAGCACCCTGCTCAATCTGGACCTTCAATTCATTACACTTGGCCTCGCTGCTGACCAGAATATGCCTTGCTGTTGCTACTGTCATAAATCACCCCATCAATTTTTGCGCAAGCTAGCAGATCGACCCCTCTCTTTCAGCTTGCGGATACGGGAGCCATCTTTCATATTGAGCCCATGCGATATCTGATTGTTCTATCCCTGTTATTTATCACCCCTGCCTGGGCTGCGGACACAACACAGACGGAGCAGGGAACCGTACTTAGCGTGACTGCGACTTCTTCCATGAAAATGGACAATGACGAGGTGGTGGTGAACTTCCGCATCGAGGCGGAGGGCAAGCAGGCCGAAGGATTGCAGAAGCAGGTGAATGACATCAGCCACAAGGTGAATGCGCTACAGGACAAACATGCAGGACTAAAGCAGCAGACAACAGGACGAAGCCTGCAGGCCGTGAGCCACTACGATAAATCGCTCGGACGGCAGGTGCGCGATGGCTGGCGACTGGTTCAGAACGAGCAGGTCATAAGCCATGAATTGGCCGGTGTGGAACAGTTGGTGGATGATATCGAGAAGGCCGGATCCCATCTGGATCAACTGAGTTTTCGAGCCTCCGACAGCGCCTCGGAAAAAGCTGTGGAAATACTGCGCATGCAGGCTGTACAAAAATTCCGCAACCAGGCCGCCACCATGGCCAAGGCGCTGGAAGCGCCATCCTTCCGCATCCTGCGGCTGAGCAGTGACAGTCGGACTCCACCCATGCCGCTTATGCAACGGAGCATGATGGCCATGTCCCCAGCCGAGGCTGCACCTTCATTCAACATCGGTGAGAGCGAGTTGAGTGTGACCGTGTCCGGCGACATTCTGTTGCCGGAGAAAAGCTTTAGTGTGAAGTAGGGTTTGTTAAGAGAAATACCGGGCTAAGCACTGGCGCCTTAAATGGCGCTCAGGGTTGCAAAATATTTAAATGGTTTGATTTAGGATAAAAAGATTCAGACAGAGCAAGCCTCGGCTTGCATCAAGGAACTGCGAGAAACTCTCAGCCGGCCATCAGCCAGGCAAAAGCAAACAGCACAACAGAAATGACCGCATACACCCGCGGGGATATCTCAGAACCTGCATCAATGTGGCCTGTAAACATCATCATTACACTTACCTCCTTGCAAGGCGCGCATTTCGCCACCGTTATGGGTCAGGCAATGTGACAACAATCACAAGGCGCGCTATGACCTTTCACCTTCTGCAATTGAGAAGTAATCGCCGGACACTTCCCGTGCCGTCATACAGCAGCGCGTGATGACGATGTTTACGGCAAAGACCGCACCTTCACTCAAGGTCGGCAAAAGCGAGCTGAGTGTAACCGTGTCCAGAGACATTCTGTTGCCGGAGAAAAGTTTTAGCGTGAAATAGGATTTGTTAACAGAAATGCTGAGCGAAGCAAGCCGCCTCAAATGGCGGACAAGGTTTTAAATGTTTAAATGATTTAATGATTTAATTCAGGATGACAGGGTTCAGACAGGGCAAGCCTCAGCCTGCATCATGGTGCTAAAAAAGACTTCAGCCGCCAACCACCCAGGCAAGGCCAAACAATGCAACAGAGAGAACCACATATCCCAGCGGGGATATACTGGAACTTCCGCCAATTCGATTGTTGAGTGTTAAAAGCATGCCTTCCTCCTGCGTAGGCGCGAATTCCGCCAGAGACATGGGGCATACTATGTGATGGCCGTCACACTCCTGAGATGTGCACCACGATGCGCCGACGCGAGGCATGCAGACGATGCTCATACAGATATACACCCTGCCAGATGCCAAGCGCCATGCGGCCGGCTGAGACAGGGATGGACAGACTGGTTGCAGTGAGGGCTGCGCGCACATGTGCCGGCATGTCGTCCGGGCCTTCAGCCGTGTGGCTGTAGATCGGATCGCCGTCCGGCACCAGTTGGGAGAGGAAACGCTCAAGATCGGTTTGTACATCCGGATCGGCATTCTCCTGAATCAGCAGCGAACAACTGGTGTGTTGCACAAACAGATGCAGCATGCCTTCGCTAATAGTGCTCCCGCTGAGCAGCGTGGCCACCTCCCGCGTGATATTAAGCATACCCCGTCCGGGTGTGGTGATAGCCAGCTTCGACTGCTTCTGCTGCATTACACCAGTCGTCATGTCTGTAATTCCACCCAAACCGGCGCATGATCGCTGGGTCGTTCGCGGCCGCGCTCCTCGCGGTGCACGCCACCGGCAAGCGGTATCAGTGCCGCAGTGGTCAGGATATGGTCAATGCGTATGCCCCAGTTTCTCTGGAAGGCATTGAGACGATAATCCCACCACGAATGCATGCCCTCACTTGGATGCAGGCTGCGCAGGGAATCTGCCAAACCCATCGCGAGCATGGCGAAGAAATACTGCCGCTCGGTGTCCGAACACATGATCTTTCCCTGCCAGCGTGAGGGGTCATGGATATCAATGTCTGCCGGCGCGATATTGAAATCACCAAGCACCAGAAGTTTCTCATGCGTAACCAGCTCTGCTTTCAAATAGCCGGAAAAAGCCTTGAGCCAACCGAGCTTATACTCATATTTTTCCGAACCGACTTCCTGCCCGTTGGGAATATAGACATCGATGATGCGCACGCCATTGATCGTTGCAGCCAGCACGCGCCGCTGCGCATCCTCAAACTCGGGAATGCCGGCCTGCACATCGACCGCCTCCGTCTTGCTCAGCAGCGCCACGCCGTTGTATGTCTTCTGCCCGGAGAAGACGACGTGGTAAGCAGCCGCCTCGATCTCAGCCTGAGGAAACTTCTCATCCGGTGTCTTGGTTTCCTGCAAGGCCAGCACATCGGGCGCGTGTGTCTTTAGATAATCCAGTACATGCGGCAGGCGCACATTCAATGAATTGACGTTCCAGCTGACAATTTTCATACGCCTATGCTGTCAACGACACGGGATTGCGGCAAGCAAGTGCATGGATGCAGTCGTAGGGAATCAATAGTAGGCTGCACCGCCATGCCAACAATTATCCCTATTCATGAAGCAGATGCAGTGGTCGGTGAACCGATGAGCGGCAAGCCGAAATGGCTGAAAGTTCGCGCACCGATGTCGAAGGAATACAAGCAGCTCGTCGAGCTGATGCGCAACCAGAAACTGAATACAGTCTGCGAAGAAGCCTCCTGTCCGAACATCGGCGAATGCTGGAAGCACGGCTCTGCCACCTTCATGATTCTGGGCCGGGTTTGCACACGCACCTGTGCCTTCTGCGATGTCGAAACCGGTCGGCCCGATCCGGTGGATGCCTCCGAGCCGAAAAACCTGGCTGATGCCGCCGCCGCCATGAAGTTAAAGCACGTGGTTATCACCTCGGTGGATCGCGATGATCTGGCCGACGGCGGCGCAGCGCACTACGCAGCCACCATTCGCGCGGTCAAAGAGCTGTTGCCGGAAACCACTATTGAAGTGCTGACCCCCGATTTCCAGCGCAAGCCGTCCTCCTGCCTCGATACCCTGATGGCCGCCAAGCCCGACATCTTCAATCACAACCTCGAAACCGTGCCGCGCCTGTATCGTTCAGTACGGCCCGGCGCGCGCTATTTCACCAGCCTGCGCCTGTTGCAGCGCGCCAAAGAAATCAACCCGCAGGTGGTGACTAAATCGGGCATCATGCTGGGGCTCGGTGAGACTCGCGACGAGGTGCTACAGGTCCTCGACGACATGCGCGAAGCAGGCATCGATATCCTGACCGTCGGACAATATCTTCGCCCTTCCGTCAAGCACCACCCCGTGATGAAATACTGGACGCCTGAGGAATTCGACGATCTGAAATATCTGGCCGAGAAAAAAGGCTTTGGCATGGTGGCATGCGGACCGCTGGTACGCTCCTCCTTCCATGCCGAAGATGTCTTCAAGGCACTAAAATTAGGGAAGGGAAAAACATGACAATCACAGCAACCGAACACATTCGTGATGCCCTCATCGGGCTCGGCCTGAGCAACCTCGAATATATCTTCTGGGACCTGCCCACGCCGCGCCTCTACGAGCATGCCATCCGCAACCGCGAGGGGCATCTGGCGCATATGGGTGCATTGGTGGTGCGCACCGGCCATTTCACCGGCCGCGCAGTGAAAGACAAGTTCGTTGTTGATGAGCCGGCCAGCCACGACCACATCTGGTGGGGAACATTCAACCGTCCCTTGCCGGAAGAAAAGTTCGATGCCATCTACAAGCGTGTCTGCCGCTTTCTGGAAGGCCAACAGGTTTACGTCGAGGACTGTCTGGTCGGTGCCGACTCGCAATATGAAAAAGCAGTGCGCGTGATTACGCAGGATGCCTGGCATGCGCTGTTTGCCCGCACCATGTTCGTGCGCCCGGTCGACCTTGGCCGTGACATTGCCAAGGATAAGCCTGCATTCACCGTCATCCATGTGCCGCACTTCCATGCCATGCCAAGCCAGGACGGCACCAATTCCGAGGCCTTTGTGCTACTGCATATGAGCAAGCGTATCGCGCTGATCGGCGGCACGAGCTACGCCGGTGAAATCAAGAAATCCATCTTCACCATCATGAATTACCTGCTGCCCGAAGAGGATGTGCTGCCCATGCATTCTTCGGCCAATGTCGGCAAAAATGACGATGTCGCCGTTTTCTTCGGCCTTTCGGGGACAGGCAAAACCACGCTTTCATCAGACCCTGCGCGCAAGCTTATAGGCGATGACGAACACGGCTGGAGCGACCACGATGTATTCAACTTCGAAGGTGGCTGCTATGCCAAGGTGGCCAAGCTTTCGAAGCAGAAGGAACCGATGATCTATGACGCAACCCAGCGTTTCGGTTCGATTCTGGAGAATGTCGGCTTCAACACCGTTACCCGACGCGTCGATTTCGACGATATCAGCCTGACCGAAAACACACGCGCAGCCTACCCGATTCAGGCTATCCCCAATGCCATTTATCCAGGCGTGGCAGCACAACCCAACAACATCGTCATGCTCACCGCCGATGCCTTCGGCGTGCTGCCTCCGATTGCCAAGCTCACGGCAGAGCAGGCCATGCGTTACTTTATGCTCGGCTATACCGCCAAGGTGGCTGGCACCGAGGCTGGCCTGAAAGAACCGGAAGCCACCTTTAGCCCCTGTTTTGGTGCTCCCTTCATGGCACGTCACCCGAAGGTGTATGCAGATATGCTCGGAAAGAAAATCCGTGAGCAGAAGGTGAACTGCTGGCTGATCAATACAGGCTGGAGCGGCGGTCCGTATGGCGTGGGCGAACGCATGGATATCGATGCCACACGCGCCATGCTCAATGCGGCGCTGGATGGAAATCTGGATAAGGTGCCGTACACGACAGATGAGTTTTTTGGGCTATCCGTGCCGCAGTCCTGCCCGGGTGTGGATGCCGCCATGCTCAATCCCGCCAGCACATGGGCGGATAACGCCGCTTACGCAGAATCGGCCAGCAAACTGGCTGCCCGCTTCGATGAGCGTTATGCGCAGATGCTGAGCGAGGCTTCCGCCTGAGTGAAATGGCTGGGTGAGGAAGATAAACCGGAAGGCTGGATACTAAGCCGACGCGGCTGCACCCACGGCCGCATCGCTTTCGATGAGGAAGGTCGCACCATGCCATCCGACGAGCAGGTGCGGGAGGCATGGCAAGCAGCCATGCCCGTGCGCCTGCCGGGCATGCTGCTTTCCGAGGTGGAAGCCCATGCCGATGATATCCGCGATGCCCTGAGCATCATGCAGCGGGTACGCGGTGGTGAAAGCTGCGCCGGCATTTTACTCAAAGAGCCTTATATCTCACGCTTAAAACCCGACTTCGACGTGCTTGCCAGCAAACACTCCGAGCGCGAGGCCAGGGACATTGAAAAAGTATCTTTCGATGTCGTCAAATCAGGCGAGTTGTTTGCCGAAAATCTGTGGATGAAGGTGTCCTGCATTTCTTCTCTGGATATGGACGATTCACTTCGTTTTTCCTTTGGTACAGGAGCACCCAAAAATCAGAAGAATGCCACGCTGCGCGAGGAGCTTGCGGCTGAACTTGCCACACGCATCTTCCCCGAATGCCGCATGCTCAGTGCACACCGCGAACTATGCGGCCTGCTTGCAGGCATGCTCGGCTTTTCACCGATGTTCGTGCAGCGACGGATTTACGCCAACAGCCCCGGCGGCGGCAGACATATGCAGGACCACGTCGAGGCAGGTCACTTCGGCATCGTTTTCGCCCAGCTTTTCGGCCACACCGCATGGCTCGCCCTGCCGCGCAGCATCTTGCTTGATGAGATTGCCACGTTCCTGACTGCGACCGATGCCCCTGAATTCGCCGATCTTAAATCCATGTCGCAGAAAGCCATAAGCGACATGCTCGCTTCCGACCATCAGTGCACGCTCAAGACCCTGCTCAATGACACCCCGACCTTCACCCGCCAGTTGATCAACAAGGGCCACGGTATGATTCTGGCGCCGGGGGATATCCTGCTGCTGCCGCAACAAAGCAGCGAGCACTGCTGCTGGTCTTCGGTGTTTTGCCTCGATGATGAGCCGGGGCATTCGCTTTCTTTCTCCATCACCCGACCCGCTTAAGGCTGCTGCGCTCGCTGGGGCTTTGCGCCGCAGTGCTGTGCTTGCCGCTATCCGTCTTTGCCGACAGTCTGACCAGCATGCCCCCGACCCCCTTATTTCCCAGCAACCATCTGGCCGGACAATCCAGCCCCTATCTGCTGCAGCATGTGCACAATCCGGTGGACTGGTATCCGTGGGGCGAGGAGGCCTTCGCCAAGGCCAAGCGCGAGGACAAGCCGATCCTCCTGTCCATCGGCTACTCCACCTGCCACTGGTGCCATGTGATGGAAGAGGAATGTTTCGCCGATGCCGAGGTAGGCAAGGTTCTGAACGATTCTGTGGTGGCCATCAAGGTGGATCGCGAGGAACGGCCGGATATTGATCAGGTATATATGCAGGCTGCACAGATGATGAACGGTGGCGGTGGTTGGCCGCTGAATATCCTGATGACCCCCGACAAACGCCCCTTTTTCGCCGCCACCTATATTCCCAAACATTCACGCTTTGGACGCATCGGCCTGATCGAACTGGTGCAGCGCATCGATATCATCTGGAAGCAGGACAGGGAAAAGCTGCTGCTGCCGGCAGGCCAGCTTTCCGCCGCCATGCAGGATATGCACAAGACTACCGAGCCGGGTGATGTGCAGAACGGCCTTGCAGAACGGGCCTTTGCGCAACAGAAGACTTCCTTCGATGCTGAGCACGGCGGCTTCGGCGACGCACCGAAATTCCCCACCGCACACCGCCTGCTTTTCCTGCTGCGTTACTGGCGCTACACAGGCGATGCCGAAGCACTGCATATGGTGGAGGCATCCTTGCAAGCCATGCGTCGCGGCGGTGTGTTCGACCAGTTGGCTTACGGCTTTCATCGCTACTCCACCGATACCGAATGGTTATTGCCGCACTTCGAGAAGATGCTTTACGATCAGGCCATGCTGCTGATGGCCTATGCCGAAGCCTTTCAGGCCACGGGCAGGCAGGAATACGCAGCTACTGCACGGCAGATCGCAACATATGTGCTGGGTGAAATGCAAACGCCCGAGGGTGGTTTCTATTCGGCCGATGATGCCGACTCTGAAGGGGAAGAGGGGCGCTTCTACGTCTGGCGCATGCAGGAAGTGTCGAATCTGCTTGGCGCGGATGATGCCGCCTTTGCCGCACATATCTTCGGCATGCAGGCCGACGGCAATGTGCGGGATGAGGCCAGCGGACAGAAAACCGGCATCAATGTGCTGCACCTGACCCATCCGCCCGGCAATGCTGCCGAGGCTGCACGACTTGAGAAAATCCGTCATAAGCTGCTGGCAGCACGCACGAAACGCATCCACCCCTACCGCGACGACAAGGTACTGAGCGACTGGAACGGCCTGATGATCGCCGCCCTGGCCATTGCCGGCAGGGCGCTGGATGAACCGACATACAATGCTGCCGCCACGCATGCAGCTGACTTTGTGCTCGACAAGCTGCGCGATGATAATGGCCGATTGCTGCACCGCTGGCGAAGTGGCAAAGCCGGCCTTGCAGCCCACCTCGACGATTACACCTTCCTCGTGTGGGGCCTGACTGAACTCTATGAGAGCAACTTCGATGCGCGTCATCTCAAGGCAGCCATTGCTCTTAACGACCTTATGCTGCACCAATTTTCCGCGCCCGGCGGCGGCTTCTATTTCACCGCGCAGGACAGTGAAGCACTGCTCGTGCGCCCGATGGATGCCTTCGATAATGCCATTCCCTCAGGCAATGCTGTGGCCATGATGAACCTGTTACGTCTGGCGAGGCTCACGGGTGACAGCAGCCTGGAGGAACGTGCGGCGGAAGTGCCAAAAGCCTTCGCCAAGGATCTGAATCGCATGCCAACGGCCTTCATCTGGCTACTGGCCGCCATGCAGCAGGCTGAACAAGGCGGCTGCGAAGTCGTGCTGGCGGGAGATAGAAACGCGCCACAGTTACAAGCGATGTTGCGCGCATTAAACAGCCGATACCAACCGGAAAACAGCATCTTGCTTGCCGATGACGCCTTGGCCGACATCGCCCCCTTCAGCGCGGGCTATGCGCCGCTCAATGGCAAGGCGACGGCCTATGTTTGCAGGGATGGCCGCTGCAATCTGCCGGTCACGGACATTGAAAGCATGCTGCAACAGATCGATGCTTCAATAAGAAAGTAAAACTAAAGAATAAAATACGGGGACGGGCAATCGCCCGGGCGATTAACGATAAAGACCTTCCAGCAGCTCTCCATAACGCTCGAATACCTGCCTGCGTCGCACCTTCAGCGTCGGGGTCAGAAGACCATCGGCCACACTCAGGGGGGCATCCAGCACATGGATGCGACGCACCTGCTCGAAGGCGTTCAGAGGGTGGAGTATTCCGGCGATGCGCGTTTGCAGCATCTTGCGCAATACCTTTGAGCCGCATAGCTGAGGCCAGTTGCTCTCGGGCAGCCCCTGTTCCTCGGCCCACGCAGAGCACGCCTCTTGATCAGGCACAATCAAGGCCACCAGATATGGCTTCTGATCGCCATACACCACGACCTGCTCGATCAGTGCGTCGCAGGCCAGCAGGCTCTCGATACGCTGTGGTGCAATATTCTCGCCGCCCGAGGTCACAATGACATCCTTTTTACGGTCGGTGATATATAAATAACCGTCAGCATCCAGACGGCCGATATCGCCGCTATGCAGCCAGCCATCGATCAGTATTTCCGTAGTTTCCTCGTCCCGCTTCCAGTAACCGCTCATTACATTCGGGCCACGCACCACGATCTCACCATCGGCCGCAATCTTCACCTCAGTGTTGAAAGCTGGTTTGCCGACGCTACCGATGCGTCTGTCCTGCATCGGATTGACACTGATCAGTGGCGCGGCCTCAGTCATACCATAACCTTCCAGCACCGGCAGGCCGATCGCCTCAAAAAAATTACCAACCTCGATACTGAGCGGAGCGCCACCGGAAATAATCAGGCGCAGGCGGCCACCGAAACGCTCGCGAATGCGCTGCCCGACAAGGCGATCCAGCAGACGCAGGCGTAACCGTTTCAGTAGCGATAAAGACCCCTCTTGGGCGGCAAGACTCAGGGCAAGAAACTGATTAAACATGCTGCGGGAAAATGCAGACTGTTTGCTCACTTGTCCCAGGATGCGATCGCGAACAACTTCCAGCAGGCGCGGCACCGTAATCATCAGCGTAGGCCTTGCCTCAGCAAGATTCTTGACCACGACATCCGGGCGCTCGGCAAAGGCCACCGACAAGCCGAAGGAGTAGGGCAGAAAATGGCTCCCGGTACGTTCCAGAGCGTGGGCCAGCGGCAGGAAGGAGAGCATCATGTCGTCGTCATTGAAATGGATAGAGCTTGGAACGACTTCAAGATTGGCCATGATATTGCCGTGCGACAACATCACACCCTTGGGGTGCCCCGTCGTGCCCGAGGTGTAAACCAGCGTGGCCAGTGTATCCCGGCTTATCCCGGCCAACTGAGCATCCAGCCTTGCAGCCAAAGCGTCCTCGCCGGCCTGTAAATCCGACAAGGGGTGGAGGCGTTTATCCATCGTTTTACCGCAATCCAGGGCATACACAGCTTGCAGGCTGGGCGCTGCATCGGCCGCAGTGAGCAGATGGCGCAACAGATTGCCCCCGGAGGTGATGGCAAGCTTCGCCTCGCAATCATTCAAAACATAGGCAATATCCTGCGGCCGGAAGGTGCAGTACAGAGGCACCGTCACTGCGCCTAAGGAAAGAATGGCGTAATCAATGACCGCCCAGTCGGGACAGTTTTCCATGAGCAGGGCCACGCGATCACCGGCCTGCACACCTTGTTGCAGCATGCCGCACGCTAGCGTGCGGATGGCTGAATCAAGCTGTTCGTAGGTGATAGGAAGGTAGCCCTGATCACTGCGCCGCCATTGCGCCGGACGATGCGGCTGCATCGCGGCCACCGTCCGGAAAAGGTCCGGCAGGCTGGAGGAGTGCTCCAGCAGAACGGTGGACGAATGAGCCAAATATTACGCCTTTTCTTCTGGCTCTGCTTTCGGCTTGGGCTTTGCTCTCGGTTTTCTTTTCGGTTTTGCTGTGGGTTTAGCCTCGGCTTCGACTTGTGCCTCAATGACACCACTATCGCCTGAATGGGCACTGTCGTCGGACTCTGGCACGGCAGAGCCGGTTCCCTCTCCATCTGCATCCTTAGCATGCTCAAACTCCAGATGCAGCAACAGGGTCATATGCGTAATCACGATACCCGGAACGCCAGCCACCGCAGACAACAGCACGCCGAATACCAGCAGACTCAGCAGATGTGCCAAACCGCCCCAAAAGCCGCTGGCCTCCTGAATACGCAACATCTGTTCACCGGCGACAACATCCATCACCGCCGAAGTCACCCCCGCCCCCAGCCACAGAGGGGAAAGCAGCACGACAGCGACCAGCAGCGAGGCAACAACACCACCGAGGTTATAGATAAGCAGCTCCGGCAGACGATGGCGAAGCAGCTGCCACAAAGCATCGCGCAGACCATCCACATCGGCATCGGAAATGGCTACGCGGGCGGCGATATTGAATACCGCCAGCAACAGCACAATGACGATCACGGTATTAAGCAATAACAGCGGCGCACCAATCAGAACCAGCCACAACATGCCAAGCCCCGGTATTTTGGCCAGCACGAGCAGCAACATTTCACCCAGTAACAGGGCCAGCAGGCCACCTGCCGCATAGACAGGCAATAAAAGCAGCGGCTGCATGCGCGACCAGACAAAGACCGCGGCCTCTCGCGTATCGGGGACAGGCTGATCGGTGATCTGCATATGCAGCTGATGGGCCAGTGCGGTCAGGCCAAACAGGGTCCAGAACAGACATGCCATGCCACCGATGAAATGCAGCAGCAGAAAACCCGCACCACCGGGCTCGCCCCCCATGCCGAACAGGCCATAAATCAGAACACCGCCCAATACCGTGCCGCTCATGGTCAGCATAAGCGCCGGCTTCAGTGCGCTGCGTGCACTGTTGGCAACAAATAGAGTTGTCCGGTTTTAGAGCACAAGGGTTGTCCGGTTTGGTTTTGGTTCATATTGCTGCCTTCAGCCTTGGTAGTGGTAGTTCCGGCTTGCTGGCCTTGGGCTTCAGAAGAG